>Ga0307514_10000227_pt1 | contig 148585 bp, 121 predicted proteins | sample 16_EM_MG_FD_203088 | JGI IMG/M metagenome (GOLD analysis project Ga0307514, IMG submission 203088) | Populus trichocarpa ectomycorrhiza microbial communities from riparian zone in the Pacific Northwest, United States - 16_EM | ecosystem: Host-associated > Plants > Roots > Unclassified...
TTAAATCTCGTACTTTGGCAAGGTTGCATGCTGGATCCCCAGTTCGCGAACCGGTCAAAATTCGCAAACTGGCCCATCCAGTTCGCGAACGGGCAAAGTTCGCGTATCGGTCGGAACATATATACAAACAAGAAACAAACTTTTACCAAACATTTTCGCCGACAAGCAGTCACAGTCGCTGACAGTGTGGACCATAAGAGAAGGCTCAGGAAGGTGGTCACTTTCGCCGACGTTTAGAGCCTTCGGGCTAAACCTTGAATTAATGACTATCGTCAACAATGATCGGTGGCGATTGTAATTGGTGATGACACCAAGCAGCTCCCAATTTTTCTGTTACATGAAGATTTTTATCCAGGAAACCCTAGACACATGCTGCACTGCGATGAGAAAGTCTCCAAATTCACTCCTATCAGTTAGATCACTTCCGTTATCATTTACTATTATATAGCGTTTCGGCAATTAATCGTAGAACAGTTTACCTTATAACTATCTGGGGAGTCTTCCTCAAAGATTGTAATTTATCTTATCGCACTCTGGTAGGCATCTATGAGTATCACGCTTGGGTTTATTAGTATAAATGTGGTACTTGTGGTGCGGCGGATGGGCTTCACGTATTGCCTCCTTGATGATGTAAATGGGTTGACCGTATACACAATTATATTAATCCAGCAAAAAGTCCAAATTAAATACATCATCACTTAATTAAAACTTGTATGCGATTAGCCCAAACTTGCGTTCCGCACCTTTGGGCGTTTGACCCAGCGAGCTCCCAGGCCTAGGGTTACCAGTCTAAAACTTTGAAACGGTTAATCTGTGAAAGTGTTTGTTGTATGTATTAAAATGATGACTCTGGACCTTGATCCATATAAAACGATTTGAGTGATACATGATGATCATTATCGATCGGAAAACAAACCAAGGAAAAATACCATCAACTCGCTGTATATAACAACGGTGAACTATAACAATTGCAAGTTCAAACATTCTACTAGCACTTAGCAATAGATGGCCACTTGCAATGAGGGAAAGAGTTAAGACTGGAAAATATATAATCGCAGTTCTTATTGACGTACTATTCGTTGTTAAAGGCGAATGGAATGCAAGTATGCAACAAGAACCCTTGCGTTGCACATATTCGCCGTTGAACGACTTTTCACGTTGTCTCGAAGGCGCAGCAAAGCAGCAATCATCATAAAAAGGGGCAATGCTTCTCTGAGGGTGTGATGTTTTATGGAAACAAATAAGCTTATGCGTGGCGGCACATCCTCGAAAAGCAATAGCGGCCCGTGCAAAAGGTTAGGCGTTAGGCGAGCGTGCAAAGGGAGTTATGGTGGTAGTACAGGGTTCCACCAATGAAACATATGGTGTGGCATAGCACAGTATGTACAAGTACAACTTAATACTTGTCGCCATGAACTGGATGCATATTGTGTTAATAAATAATTCCTGTTCCATCTGTATATAAACTTACTAGCATCGGTGGCGGCTTTGCCGCCCCCAGGATTCGAAACGTTGAGCATGGTGGACTTGTTACGATATCAAGCAGATCACCTAGACTTCTGCTGTGTATCCACCACTGTGTATCATGATTTGGTGCTGCTGTGTATCTACCGCTGTGTATCCGCCGTTGTGTATCCGCCACTGTGTATCCGCCACTGTGTCTACTGTGTTGTATATGCACTACTGTATCTGCTGCTGTTCATCTACCACTGTGTATCCACTGCTGGGTATCTGCCGCCGTGTATCCACCGCTGTGTATATCTGCCATTGTTTTTGCGGTTGTATATCTACCGCTGTGTATCCGCCCCTGTGTAACCGCCCCTGTGAATGTGTATCTTGATCCGGTACTGTATATCTGGCACTGTATCCACCGCTGTGTATCTGCCATTGTATATATATCTGCCACTGAGTCTGCTGTATTGTTGAGAGTGATCAAGTACAAAGAGAGATTTAATTATCTATCATACAAAAATGATTGTCTACCGAACTATCTAATGGTAGAATCCATGCCTTTAAATGCCTAAGAACTTTGAAGTTCGCTGGAGATGGTAGAGTGGCGCCGGCAGTGGCGAATGGCGGGTGGCGGGTGAAAATTTGTGAATGAGTCTACACAAATGACTCAGTGTAGCAAGCACTCCCCAATCCGTTCCATCAGCTTCGATGGCGTTCCAAAAACTTGTAGGTCTTCGAGATAAATCCTGAGTCAACATGTGGATATCCGCCACTGTACCCGCCACTGTATCTGCCACTGCCACACGCGCCACGTGGCAAGTTCACCCGACCAATTAGAATGCTTCGAGCAGACAAACCAAGTGTATAACTATTAGACGATGAATCTGCATGATTTTTGAGCAGCCCAAAGATGTCGGTGGGGCCCGCTTCCAGAGGTGCGGTTCTTGTCTGTATTCGAGGGCTCAAAGCATCAAGAAGCAGTGCATTCAGCCTAGATGGCGAGGGTTGGGATTTGTTGTGGTGGCGATGAAAACTTTCAGCTTCTTCGGTATTACTTCACTTTAACGCTAAATAATGCGTCTCTGATTGTGTTGATTATATATCATGAACCTTAAATCCGGAATGACTGAACTTGTCTCTATCCATCGTCCACCAGTATCATTGGGAACTACAGGCACGCTTTTAGGCAATGGCAGTAATTGGCTAAGGTTCCTGGAGTTTGTGAATCCCGATGTATAGTCTTCACATACATAAATCAAAGCGGTTGGCATGTCAACACAACCCATAGCTCCAAAGGAAAAAGCAAATTCTCTGATACAGGAGACAGGAAAATCGTGGATCCACGCCCAAATTACAAACACTAGTCTTATGCATTACTAAGACTACTCTCAAAATAGAAAAGCGGAGTGTATAAGATATCGATTTTACTGCAGTATTTCTACATGCGCTTTTGAGTTTTTGTAACTGCGCATGATATGTCTAAATGGGGGACTGGGGCTGTGCTTGTGTGCTATCCACTGTGCGCATAGAAAATTTATACGTTTATAAATTGTGGCAGGGAGAAAGTGCAAGGATCTGTACTTCGCTTGAGTGAAAATCAACTCCGATTAGAATTATTGGCTCGAATAAGTTTCAGCTACGCCTCAATGTCTCAGCCTCTTAGATGTTCCAGTATCGCCCCGCGTATTGCCAAAGCATTAGCCCACGAAGCTAAGGTTGAAGATCGCCACCTCACTGGTATCTCACTGGCGTATCTATCGCTGGTTCGCACACTATTGTTTTCGCTTCTAATCTGACACAAAAGCTTTTATCGTAGGTGTAATTAGATTCGCTGTGAGGACGAATACCTATCTTAAGTGCTACAGCTACGGCTCACAGGTAGCTGCGTAATTCAGTGGCAGTGAAATACGTCACGAAATTTGTGCTGTAGGGCCCTACTTTCATAAATATCTCCACTTATCTCTGCTAACTTCATTTTGCCTTATTCGAGTAGTTGCGATGTCTTCCCGATCAGCATCACCGTATATCACACGACTAGCTATTTTTGCCTGCATCATTTTTGCATCAACTACAGTTGCCGAGACCCCTGAGTGGTTGCAATCAATTACACCCAAAAAGGGAGATACCCTCCAGTCCGAAATACAGTGCTATGCAGTTAGCAGCATCCCCGCTTCCAACAATTTCTTTCTCTTAGTTAACATAAAGTGTAGTTACCGTATGGTACCATCGGCTTCGTATCTCATCTCTTGACCTATTACACTATCATTATGATTACACTCGGCCTATCACCACTGCCTCCCTGGCGCGAGTTGAAGGCGCCGATGTTTGACATTTTTCTCGGCGCTGCCAGTCTTATTATTGGCCTAGTCCTTACGATATTCACTATGATTCGGTGCCATCAAAGATGGGAGTTCCTCCTGATCGCATTTTGGAAGGCAACTTTGAGCATCACTCTCGGAATCTTGAGCGTACATGCGGCTGTTGTGCTGAAGAGAAACGGCTTTCCGGATGGTGGAGAAATCGTATGGTGGATAGCGATATATGCAGTTGGAACTACAATCGGATTGACGGGGCTTGCATCACTTATTTTCAAGTCGTGGGGAAATAGAGTAGTTGTATTAACTTGTAAGGTCTTTGGTGGAGTTGCCGTCGTTGCAATTGTCTTTGGGTGGGGTGTCGCTGCCGGACGCCGTAAATACGACGGACGATTGAAGTTAGCCGCATTTTTAACATTGGGAATTGTGGGAGTTCTCGCTGCGCTGTACAGCGACTGGGTATTGGCGGGTCTCTCGGGGAACCTAATTGGTATGCCGAGCAGTGACAATTCTTTGCTGTATTTTGGATACTTTGCGGCCAAGAGGCTTCCTTTCTTTTCAGTCTGAATATATAGAACTTGATGTATAACTTTATGTTTACTTGAAGTATGTTGTTTTAACGTAGCGTCTCGTTTTTATTCTTTACACATTCATTCCTGCACTGTTACACTAGATATTTGGTGTTTTCCTTGCTTATATTCGGTTTATAATTTGTCGACTCGGGATAATATGGAATGAGGCATGTTGCAGGATTCAACTGCTTTAGTGTTAGCATGGGAACAATCATAGTTCCGCAGGCGGAACAGCGGGTAATTGACATTACTGCAGCAAGGTAGGAGATAGGGGAGTAAGAGTGAGATGGGCCCTAACGCTATGGTGGGAGAGGTGGTAACGATGTCCACCAAACCGGGAATGGGGTCTCGAGGGGGCTGACAAGGTTAAACTACATACGATGAATGATAGATCTCAGATTAAAACAAACATTCAAATTACACTACAGCGAAACTTTGATCCGCAAGATGCGCTGAACTACATACGTTTAAAGTCACAGTCTGACGTTTGAATATAGTGAGATTTTGTGCCATGGCATAACAGTCATGAAACGACTCGGTTCCGGATTTAAGTCGTGCTGAGATTATCATGTGGTATATTAAAGCAGATAAGAGGTTGAAATGAGGATATTGTGAGGTATTATTGTGAGTTGGTGCAGTGTCGTGAGGTTAGTTGTGAGGTTGAAAATCTCGGAAGTGTTTTGAGTCCTTGTGCAGGTTTGTTTTAATCATACTGTATTCACTCTATCTAGAGTATGAAAGTGCCCATTTCCCCTCCTCCGGATGATCCGGCTAGGTAAGGGGTGGAAAACAGCTGCAAGATGGCATAGTGGTTTATCTTTTGAGCAGTAACCCGATGCCATTATATTGCAGTAACTGTAGCCAGTGTTCCTAAGCGGCCAGGCCGCCCTTAGCGGCGGCTTTTAAATGAGGGCCGGGCCTGCAGGCTTTTTCTTGGCGGCCGGGCGGCCGATCTGCAGGCTTTTTCTTGGCAGCCGGGCGGCTTCTGACCCAGGCCGGGCCTGCAGGCCGCTAAAAAGCCGGGCGGCCGGCCGGGCCGCTTAGGAACACTGACTGTAGCTGTAGTAATCCGAAGAAGTACCGAGTACGAGCCCATCAAGGATTTGCACGTTTGTTGGTTTCAGTTTATTTGTAATGGCAAAATAATCTCATGTCAAAATGTGAGATCCACACCACTCCAGCGTTTATTTATTATTTAAACCAAACTTCTGCTGTATGTCATCCACATATCCCGAAGTTCACCACAACCTCACCAATACCCTTCAAAGTCTGTACTCGAGTCATATAGGAACCACACGACAATCACACGACAGGCCTCAGGATAGTCGCACGGCAAAGAAAAGTTCGTGTCATACTATTTAAACCACGGTTATTATACTGTAGGGCGGTGGTTGCAAGACGATACCCAGTCAACCAGTCTATGATATTTTAGCCGAACGAACCTGATACTAGGCCATTACTCAACATATTCAAAGCAATGGTGACTACAGGGAGTTCTGTTGGACGAGGGGCAATTAAGTCTCTTGTAACTCACGATGGGTACTGGAAAACATCCTTCAGCTCTCATTAAATGACTCCCGACCCTAACCCGGAAGAAACAACCCGAATGATAATGATGAAAATTATCGTTCGGCTAACAACCTAGGAAAAATATCAACCCGCAGTATATACATAACAAAAGAAAATTCGAACGTTCTACCGGCACCTAGCAACTATCAGTCCCTCGCCATCTGTTTCACCTGGACACATCCCAAATGACAATCAGAAACTGATCCCAACTATAAATCACTCTATGTAGGTTCTTCCTCGGGACTCTGGTTCACGCCCATCGAAAAGAAAACATCAATCTCAATTCCTTCCACGAAATTTTCCCAGCCCAAATTCCTGGCTCTCGGATAAACCGCAATTATGTCACCGGGCCGAACTGAATCCAACCATTCTTTCATCCCCAGCGTCGGATCTCGCGCATCCCACGTGATGGTATGATCGCGGGAAATTTTTGATGCATGGACGTTCACTTGAATAATCCGCCCTTCAGATGAATACTCATGAATCACTTTGTCCCCTGGCTGGTTTGAACCAATGATATGTGCTTCGAACCACGTGTATGAGAGTCGATATGAACCGTGAAAATTTGGGTAGTAACTCCATCCTAAGCATAATGGTAATTTGTCAGACAATGAGACGAAAGAAGCGGCCGCTACTAACCTTGATCATGGGATCGAATACGGAAGGATATTCTCCGAAGATCTCCCTGGACTGGAACCGAAATATACGACCTAAAGCTATCTTCCTCGAAGACTGCATGGTCATGTCTCGCTACGGTTGTACTTGCCCAATACTCTGCATAATCTAGAATGAGGAGCGCAATGTTTTCTGGAAGGTGAAATGAGCGTGATAGCAGGTTGCCAACATGTAAACAGCTAGTTGGAGTGATATCTGGCAACCTCTTACAACTGCGTGATAGAGACGGAATCCTGGGATATCCAAACTCACCAGAACGAAGCCTTTCTAGTGTCATAGAGTCCGAAATCAAAGGGAAGTGTTGAGCAATATTTTCAATATCAACAATACAGCTACCCCCGCCCTGGTCCAGGAAACAACGCAATATATCATATGAACGGAGGTTAAGTGCGATATGAACCGGTGAAATCCCTGCGTTTGTTTCGGCATAGATGTCGGCGCCTGCTTGAACCAAGACCTTCACTGCATCATAAGAATTGGCCAATACGGCATGATGAAGGGCTGTTGATCCGTTGCCGCTACGGAAATTGATATCCAGAGAATGTTTAAGAAGCATAGGGAGCATTCTGGGCGCACAGAAAGCAGCTGTGTGTAACAGGCTCTCGTCTAGTGCACAGCTGCGTGTATTAGGGTCTATTCCTGGTTCGGGCATATACTTCAGGAATATATCAACCCATCCGCATTTCGGGGCATCTAGGACCAATGGAAAGACTACATCACGCAAATCGTATGCTGGACACTTCTTATGAACATCTGCTCCAAGTTTTACCAGCATTTTCGCCATTTCTTGGTGTCCGGCCAAAGTAGCAAAGAAGAGAGGCGTCCCTTTATCCAGGACAGTCGCGTTCAAGAGCTCAGGTCTTTTTTGGATAATATTCTGGGTAATCCACCCCAAGTCATGCCGGATGATATGATAGAATAACGCACGAGACAGTCTTTCGGAATCTCGATCGGAGAACAATTCGCACTCGTGTTGAACTAGATAGGGGACTGGCATCTGATACTGCTCGATATTGATGTAGCTGTCTGGGTGTTTAGGCGATTGGTAAAATGTCTCGATCAAGATTTGCTCGTGGCTGCAGAGTTTTTTCCCAGATTCAAAAGTTAGTCTATCCACTAAAATAAAAAGATCATTCACCCCGTCCTTGGCCTTGCGAATGTGCCGAAGCCATCCAAAAATACAGTAATCGTGAAGCTGATAGCGTGTGATACGTGTTTCTAACTGGACTCTTGTTGTGCATGGTTTAGAAAAGTCGTCAAGTAGAAGGTATGTCAATGTTAACTTTGCAGGTTGAGTATGAGCGTCCAATATAGAAATCGCGTATGCCGACCGTGAACCTGTCTTCAAGTACTGGGACACAAAAAATTCCTGGCGTTACGTACATGTATTAAAAATGCTTCACTAGAATTTCTTAATGACTACCTACAAAAACAGTGTAATGGCAGAAACTTATGTATCCAGTTTCCTCGTTATGATCAACGAAGCTTCGACAGGTCCTCAGAAGGCCCCTCGTGTCATTGAAAGTTGCAGTCCTATCGAGCATTGTGTCCCCAACCTCAAGCGCAAGAGCTTCAACAAGTTCAGTAAGTTGCAATGGCCGTTCTGCACCAACGAGCCACAGAAATGCTTTGCGAGCCAGTTCGGTGGAGCTTCTACAATCCTCAATACTGTCCAAAATTCGCTCGTACGTTTCGAAGAGAGTGATAGGAAGGTTTTGTAGAGCATTCTTAATCGCTTTCTCTGTTTCGAGTGTACTGAGGTGTTCGAGTTGACACTCTAACCACCGAAACCTACGCATCCGAAAGTTTATTAATCAGCAACGGTTGAATTATAGGTTAACGCGCACTGAATGTACTTACGTATTTATTCCAGACCCTTTAATCAGACTGGCAGTAACATCATCTTTCATAGTTACGAAACGGGCCCATTTTTGACCATTTGCGAATTCCTTGTGGATAACCCTTTTCATGTCCTCTTCCAAACTGTCGCGGACATCGTTAAATGAAATAGTGGGAAAATGCTTCAATCTATCGTAGATATCTTCCTCCTTCCTGCTGATCACGATGATGTTAATGTTTTCTTGGGAGGCCAGCTGGATAACAAAATCAAGTAGGCTCCCTCGAATGTTCAATGAACACTCATCAAGCCCATCTATAATGATGCTTGACCTCCTATAACAGTTGGTCGCTCGCAACACAAGCTTTGTAAGATCACGAACAACTGAAGGCCGCCCCTGGCGGCGAGCAATCTTGTCAAAGAGGTCTGCAAATTTCTCACTGCAGTCTCTGTTCCAGCAGTACAAGAGTTGTGTGAGAAGTGTGCGTATAATGTTTGAAGGATCTGTAGTCGCGGTATCGCGGAATTCGCAGTAACAATACGCAAACCCATGTTCTCGAGGATCCTTTTCACGTAGACGGCCGAAAAGTCGATCGATGATATGAGATCTGCTATTGCATTAACACCACACAATAGTCGGACCATCCAGAGACACACGCAAGGATCGTCTTGCCAGTTCCAGGATTTCCCCAAATCCATAGTTTTGATTCGGTGGCGTTTTCCCATTCCTTGAACAGTTCATGTTCGAATAACCATGTCCCCGTTTCGGGTTGTCTAATATCGCTCGAGATTTCATGCTTCTGGTTATACTGCAATGGTGACAACCAATCGATGAGTTGCTTCGTTTCTTCCCCTTGAGTCATCAAGACAGAAAATGAGTTCATTCTAGTTCGAAGCTAAAAACTGTGAAATTCGGTTTGTACATACGCATGCTGGCCTCACGAATGTCCGAATGTATCTCTTCCATGGTGGTTTGGGTCTCGGCAGCCATAGTTCTAGATATTGGTATATTAGACTTAAAATATCGCAATGCAACGGGCAACGGGGTGATACACACATGGAACCTGCTAGCAAGGAAAGGGAAAATGTTGCTTTATATCGTTCCAGCTGCGTAATGAACGACATGATATTTTTCTCTTCGATAGGCCATCGTAGTCGCCGCCCTAGTTTGACCCTCCATTCCTTCCCTAGCTTGACTCTCCAATCACCTTCCAATCCATCTAGGATTTGTTGAACTGTTCTCTGGCATTGAGCAAGTTCTTCATCCTCGCCGAATAAGTGGGAATTAAGCAGAACTGGTTTGGCTTCACAACGCTCCCTGTCGAGGCGTTCTGCGAGGGTTTTCAGCTCGTTGAGAATACCTTTGACTGCGTTCAATTCTCGCTGTAGGTGCTGAACGGAATCAGGACAATCTTTTGCCGAAACTGAGTAGCTGTAAATTGTCGTGGCCGCCTTCGCCGCTAAATTGATCACAGCTATTATACTGGCTGCTGCGCTGAGTCCGTCCATAGTTACAGTAGGTGTGGGGATTTATGAAGAAGCTGAATGCTCAAGGTGGGAAGTGATGGGGATGTTGGATTTCACAAGGTGCGGGGTTTTTGCTTACGGCGCACATCCGACACATCGCAGTGCATGTGTCAGCCAGTTTAGATACTAATACTATCAGGCTAAAGTTAGGTCCTAGCAGAGTGTTTTTTTGTTGCGCGAGGCTGCAGGCTTATGCACACCAACTGTACATGATTGGCAAAAATGCAGTGACACAATGTGCAACTGCACCCCTGATAGGAAGGTATGAATGTGACATTTCATGAGGCGCAGAATCTGCTTGGCCCTATCCCGTCATGGACACAACCCAATTACGGCATTATAACCAATAATCCATCGCCATTTTCTGCGAACTCTGACCTAATGCGGATGAGTAAACATGTCTGTACATACAAAAATGGTTTCACCTAACTTTGTTAAGTTGTGGGAGCAAGTTGCAAGTTACATCTGTATGTCGGAGTCAGTTCCGCATGAAGACCCGGCACGCGGTACATTGTAACAGTCCGGGCTACAATATGAGGCGTCCATAGTGCCGAAAAGCTTAATTCCAGTCTAATTTTTGCACAGCCCCAGCCACGCGGGGTGGGGGCCGCTACGATCTTTAATAAGACTTAGTTCGCGATGGGTGGGAATGAAAGAACGTGTACACTACCTAAGGTCACTTATTTGGCAGCTACATATGCACTGCAGTCAATGGCCGATCGTTTTATAACTAACACTCCTGATTTTCGAACATACCCCAACTGTGAAAACAGAACGTGTTTCATAGATTGCTATTACTGTATCTGTTCACTTCCTACCCCAATCTCCATCGCCGACCGTATTCCTCCAACTATCTCTTTCACCATTCCCGTACGCATTTGTAGTCCTCCAACGCGGTCGTAGATTGCATTGCCGTGTATCCACATTATCGCATTACCGCTACAATATCCCAATATCCTTCCATTTTCTCTCGCTATTTCTGCCTTTTACGCATTCTACACCGCCCTAATCGCCTCAGGACCCTTTTGTTGACACGTATACGCAGTAGTATCTCCAAGTCTGAGGGGCGAGAAAAGGAGAAAGCTAAAAAGGACACGATGTCTACAATGCTATATAAGAAATCAGTGTTCCCAACAGGCCCGGCTGCCGAAAATTAAAAACTGCGCAGGCCGGACCCAAGATTTCAAAGCTCGGCAATAACTGTGAGTAACTGGGCCAACTGTAGGCTTTAGGGTTAGGTACTCCACCATACAGTCTGTTGCGATAGTAAAGGGGAGAACCGTGTGTATTGGCTATAGAGCGATGACTGTCCAGGTACAGGTCTAAAGGTCCAAGATGCGTAGGGAACGGGAAAGAGTAAAGTGTGAAGTCTAAAAGAGCAGTCACGAACCTTATCTATCAACACAGTCGGTAATCTGGTTGTGGTTTGAGGAGCAATCTAGAAGTCTCGAGAAGTTGCTATAATTCGTCAGGACACTGCTTCAGCATATATTATGTTCTAGTCCATTCACGGAGGCGCTTCCTCCGCGGAGTACCTAGTCAGTTCACGGAGGCCCACCTTCCGCGAACGAACCGTCAATTCACGGAGTCCGTACCCCACCTCCGTGAACTGACTAGTTCGTTCGCGGAGTCGGTCAAGAATTATAAATACTCTGCTCTGCACGCATGTATGTGCATGCAATGGCATGTACCTACACTCAGCTGGCTCTATCCAGCTGAATTCAATCAGCGCAACCGTGTACATTCAGCGCAGCGCAATTGAGTACATTCATCAACCACTCAGCGCAACCATGTATGGTCAGCGCAGCGCAATTGAGTACATTGATCAATCGTGTACATTCAGCTCAGCGCAACTGAGTATGTTCAGCCCAGCACAACTGCATACATTTAATGCGAATATGATATCTGCGACGATGCAAATCATTGTCACATGGACTAGTTCTGTTTCTATATAAATCATTGATTCTGCTTTTAAACGATTCAACAATCCATATCACAACTCATTAGTACCACGTTCAAGCTATCGCAATTCCTTCCTACCATCTCATCTTTCAACTTTGGCAATCAATCCATTACCACTATGTCTGCTTCAACAACATTCAACGAGGCCACTCCTTTACCAACATCCACGGAGCCATTCAGCAGTGCAGCTCGAGATGCCTTTTTGCAGTATATCAATACCCCCGGGCATAAGAATAGATTCCGCTTGGATGGATTCAAGCAGCTCCAAATCAAGGTTAGTATATCATGTAGGAAATTTTTGTGAATGAATACATCTAATAACTGCTGCAATTTAGCTCTATGTGGAGAATCCAAAGCATCCTGCGGAAACACTTGAGCAACAGCGTGCTAGATATACGGCTGGACAGGATTATCAACTCATTAGAGGTCAATTGTACCGTCAAAGGGACAGGAAATACAATGCTCCACGCTACTGCCCTCGAGAACATGAAGTGTTTGACTTAATCGTCAAAGAGCATGCCAGTGAACTGATGCACGCAGGACGGGATAAAACATGGGCTGAAATCGATCGCAAGTACTACGGGATTACCAAGAAAGAGGTCGCATTCTTACTCGAACACTGTGCTACCTGTGCAAAAACACGATCTGCAAAGACTGCTGCTCCACTGGAAGCGATAATTGTGAAGGAACTCTGGGAACGACTGCAGATTGATCTTATTGACTTCCGGCATATGGGTCAGAAATTCAAGTGGTGCTTGCATATACGGGATCACTTCAGCAAATTCTCAGCAGCCTATCCTATGGAGACGAAAGAGAGTGAGAACGTTGCATTAAACTTGGGAGGATTCATTGGAATGTTTGGAGTGCCTGGTATTCTTCAATGTGACAATGGAACAGAGTTCAAGGGAGCCTGCGATCGACTTGTTAAGCACCACGGTATACCTGTTGTTCACAGCAAGCCCCGAACACCTCAGACAAATGGCCTTATTGAACAGGCCAATGGAGTTTTAAAGTCTAAAATCCTAGCATGGATGACGGAAATGGTATCAACCGAATGGTGGCTCGCACTGCCTGAGGCACTACTCTCAATGAATCGACAAGTCCACTCCACCACTGGAAAGAGCCCATATGAGATTGTCTTCAAGCAACTGATGCCTGACCGTCCACGCATTTCTACTTCTCAGCGATCAACTGCAGCAGTTATCGAACAGCAGCATGACATTCAGGGTCTCGCAATTTCACAACCCAACACCCTCTCAGAATCATCAATTGCTCAATCCATTGATCCTCTACTGAGTGACTCCGGTGAAACTTCGATGGAGCACACCGGAACATCAGCGATTCCATCGACGTCAGTGATTCAGTCTGAAGCTGTTCAATCACTCAATGACGAAGTGATTGCCAACACACGCCAAAAAGTAATTGCCATGGAGAAGAGATATAATAAAGTCAACAAAGTTGAAGTTTTTGAGACGGGTGACCTGGTGCGATTGAAGATTCCAGTCGAGGATAGGTGTTCAACAGATAACAAGCGGATATTCTGCAGGGTTATTGAGGTCAAGCATGGCAATCGATATGCTTTGCAGTGTCAATACGGTATTCTCCACGGATTCTATCGTACCAAAAATCTCGACCGCCTAACATCTACCATCGCACATCATGTTCCACCCTTCAAGAAGGGTCACCATCGAGAGCTGACTCTCAGGGAAGCCGCTCGCCTTCAGTCCCCTGCTGAGCTCATCCAAGTTCGATGTAGGTGTGAAGGCAACTGCACTACTGATCGTTGTAAGTGTTTCAAAGCAAAAGTCGAGTGCACACTTCATTGCCATGGTCCAGATGGCGGTGCACAATGCAAAAATACGGGACCTTCGGCAGCGCCATCAGGTACTTTCAATCTTGAACGAAACACAAGATCTACTCGAACAGAGCCCAGCCACAATCAAAAACGACGTCGCGCGAATACACATGGAGATGCGTGCGTGGATGTTGATCCCACATCTGCAGAGGATACTGATCCCACATCTGCGGAGGATACTGCCAATGAGAGCAGTGATTTGACAGACCTGGATACGGAGGACGAGGAGGTTCTCGAGGAGGATGGGGCCACTGTGGAGGAAGAGGAGGATGGGGCCACTGTGGAGGAAGAGGAGGAGGGCAATGAGCAGGGAAATGAGGAAGATGAGCTGGTTTCAAACGATGACATTGAGCACAGTGTAATTGTAGTTGCATCAGGACGTCCAAGAGGCATCCGATTGTAGGGATCACGATGCTGTATAATTATGTATAATTGTTCATTGACTCCGTGAATGAACTAGTTGGTTCACGGAGGTGGGGTATGGACTCCGTGAATGGACGGTTCGTTCACGGAAGGTGGGCCTCCGTGAACTGACTAGGTACTCCGCGGAGGAACCGCCTCCGTGAATGGACTAGAACATATTACGTGGGTTTATGGGACCACGATCTTTGTAAATTACAAGCGCAGTATCATCTACGATTTTATTAGTCATCTACCGTCAGTTATCTGTAGAAACTGTAGTTACCTACAGGCAACTGCATTTAACTGTGGCCTTGAAGAAACATAGTTAGCCCAGTTACCCATGGTTTTCACCTGCATCAAGCCTGTGGGTGTGGGCCTGCCCTGTGGGGAACACTGCTAGAAATAGCAACCCACGTGATAGCAAAGAAGACACATAATGCCGGTCGATGATCTCGGGCGAAAGCCCATTATCTCCGTCAACACCTTTCGAACTTTATGTCCGTGTCCTTGCCCTCGATTGTTTATATCCTTGGCTCTTGGCAAAAGCGGATTTGTTTAGTTATTGTTAAGCAATAACACATCTGAAGTTTACTCGATTGATGTTGAAGACAAAACTACATGTGCGGGAAAAATATTTTTGTTGAGATCAATCGAGTACGAATAGAGGTATTGAATTGACTATTGTACAAAAGTGATTGTCTAAAGAGCAAAGAGAGAGAAAGACAAGCAAATCTATATGGGAAAGAAGAGGGCATACATCCGGAGACCGATGCCGAGCATCACTGCCGGGGCTACTCCTCGGTATGGGGGCCGCAAGCCACCGGCCTCATGCCCGCAGCCTTACGCCGAACGCCATACAAGCCATCGGGCCAAATCCGGTGCCAACAATTTCTTCGTTTATAATTTGTCATTTTTATCTACTTTGTGGTGTCGATATCCAGTGATCGACGTAGCAATTTAAAACTGGCATTAGACTAGCTATAGTCATAAAACTACTCGGGTCAGGCAGTAGAAGATCGGACGCGTTATTTCTGGCATTGGATTGTGCTGTGGGAGGAGGGTGTGGAGTCACTATTGACCAGGGGGTGAAGCTAAGAACAAAGTCAAAGCACACTGGCTTTGCCCTTTCTGTTGATATTCAGATCATGTTATACCCATCGCTATACCATATCTAGTCAGTTTGTTGCGATAACCTACTGGAAAAGGAGCGTCAGGTCTTCTACTGCCTGACCCGAGTAATTATGAGGTAACTAGAGGGGTAAAGTTATTAACGGATTTCACTAGCGGCACCGCATCCGGCAAGACTCGATGAAATTCCATAATTTTCCAAAGTTATCCGGATGAGCTGCCGTGTTTGACGTGAGTAGTCTGTCAGCCGACTGTATTTTTCACTTGGCTACCCAATGCTGTCCTGATTCCTAGGAAAATTCTAGTAATGGGAGTTAGTACATCTAATCCGACAACATTCTGACGCGAAGGTATATAAATTAGTCTGGACGATTTTGTGTTCAGCGACTTATGGTCAATGAGACCTCAAATCGGTGATCATTACCGCATACTCACCTGATACCACCTCCTCCGCGACTTTATCGCGGCCGTAAACACTGCCCAAACCCTGAGCCTTATCCCGGGGGGGCAAAATTGTTCTCTTCAGAAATTTATGCGTACAGCTGGTAGTATATTATCTCACATACTTTTTCGTCAGGTGAAACAGATACACTTTCTAGAAGGCGCTGGGTGTTCCGCACCAATTACCAATTCTGGTGTAGATCGCGGATATGGACACCCCGGACCGAACCGAAGCCATCAGAATCGTGGGGCAACCTCAAACTAGTCGACGGGCCACTCACATATCGTACCTGCGTCAGTCGCACACGGATGAATAATTACGCCACAGAACCCCGAATTAGGGCAAATATTCCTGGCGGTTAATGAGCTTAGTCTGACTTGCTGCGCAGGTGCAACCTGTACAATACCTTTGATAGCCAATCACATTGTTCTACCTCCCAATACCGTATGCGTGCAAAATTTCCAGGCCTACCAAGTTATAAACTGAGATTTTCCCCACTAACATCCTCAAAATTTCTCAAGTGCCGCGGTTTCGGCTTTATTCCTATGACAGTATTACATTCGTCTCATTCTTATATTACCGCCACCTATTACGCATTCAGCAATGGATATGCACCATACTGAGCTACAAGATGACTGGGAGAGGCAATTCAGATAACTGGATACGTTACTAGCGAATGCAAGGACACCGATTGGAAACATCACCATGATACAATCAAACAACTTTTTCTGCCGAGAGTTAACGGACAAACACGTACTCTGACCGATGTTAGAAGGATTATGGCAACCCAACATAATTTCTATGCTAGGTATGTAGCGCTCCTTGACAAAAAGAAGTCACACGTGGCTAATAATGATCGATTGCCCAGCGAGGCGCAGTACAAGAAGAAGCTCATGACCAAGAAGTCGAAATGGAAGATCGAGAAAAACATCCCAAAGGCGAAAATGGTTGCTATGCATAGAATTGAAGATAGACGGCGACTACTCGAAGGCAAGGAAACAATCTTTATGTTCCATGGGCAGCCGGTGCACAAAGAGAAGATCGAACGTTCCCGCAAGAGGTTCAGACGATCGGGTGGGCAAGAGTTTGAACCATTAAGCCCGTTACCAGGTATGTTGTAGAGCACCTAAATGTTTGGTGGTCGCTAACGGATTTGGCAGAAGCAACGCCATCATCTATCGGATATGAGACACCTCAACCTTTCACTCCTGGTCCATTTGAGTTCGGTTCTCCTCCTGCTGAGAGACAAATCCCACCTATGAACACGGCCGAAGCAACGCCGTCGACTTTTGAATATGAAACGCCTCAGCCCTTGACTCCAGGCCCACTTGAGTTCAATTCTACCTCTGGTAAAACACACCCTGCCACCATGAATGCGGCATATAACTGGGAGACTATGGATTCGTACCCGAGTGTATCACAAACATCTGTTCCCATTCGAACTCCTATAGAACGAAGCGCAGCGCTGGGAGAGAGCAGTATGTTTGTATTCTGTAATATACGGCTGATGCTCATGATGCTGTCAGATATGTCAATGGCTTTCTCTCATAGCACCCAAGGAGTTCTTGCCAACCTCCCATCTTCCATATGCCTCTCACAGCCCTCGAACATCCATACCTCGAATGATATGGTACGCGGCTCATTAGAGGTATATCGGAACCGAGATACAGATGTCAACATCGACGTAGAGGCGACTAACTGCGAACAGCGACAGCACAGAAATCATATCGGATGGTACGAAATGAAACTGAACGAGCTTAAGAAAATACTTGGGAGCGACTATCCCAACATCGAGGGTCAATTATACAACATAGCTGAAATGTTAGGGAGAGCAGAGCACTGCGGCACTGCACATGAATGGGCTCAAAAAGCGGAGGGATGGTTTGGCCAGGTGTTGCTGAAATACAATAACATGGAGCTGGTCACATATGTTATCGAGGGCCTCAAAAATCAAGACCTACTTTACACCCTCGGTAAGATATGCCATTGTCAAGGAAAGTACGAAAACGCGCTGGAGTGGTTTCTAATGGCCCTTGCTATTCAGCAAACATCGGAGGGGCTCGAAGTCCGTACTGCTGATACGATGTATTCCATTGGAGTTGCTTTTTATAAGCGATCGGATTCCCACTCCAGTGATGCCGAAGATGCGAAGAAATGGCTTAAGTTTGCCCTCGAAATTTACGAGAAAGTTCTTCCCAAAAACCACGACTGGACCTTGATGGTTACTTGTTTGATTGGATGTGCTTGCTACCAAAATGGAAAATATGTAGCAGCACTGAAGTGGCTCAATCGGGGACTAGAAAGGCGAAGTTGCAAGTTAGAAGCTGTTGTGGATCCCAATCCACTGGTTTCCCTCGACACTGTTGACAAAGCCTTTCGAGCCTTCATTCGATTGCGAAACAGAGTCAATGATGAAGAAGGAGTACCGTGTGGACTAGAGGATGTACCAGGCATTGTTGGCATGAGATTTGGCCTGGTGGCTTCGGTGGCGTTCGGGGGCTTACAGCCCCCATCGGCCTAAGGCTGCGGGCATCAGGCCGGTGGCTTGTGGCCCCCATGGGCCTCGCCTGCCCCCATGCTGAGGAGGAGGCCTAGCTCCAGCACTGGTACACGGCTTCGGGCTCCGGTTGTGATACTCGGCTTCGCCGAGTATGGTCTTTTCTCTGTATATAAGTTTAGTATTTTCCTTCTCTTGTATTGATAGACAATTGAGCTTCTTCATCCTTTCTCTTTTGCTTTCAACAGGCATTCAACATCAAGATTCGCTAGAAACAATTCACTTCTCTAAGCTAATAAACGCCAATTTGTGGAATTTTGAGGAGGAGGTGGTGGGCTGGGATAAGTTAGATCTATGGGGTGTCCGGTGCCTAGACTAAGTGGTTTGCGTGTTGCGATAGCAAAGGGGAGAACCGTGTGTATTGGCTATCGTGTGATAACTAGGTACAGGTCTAAAGGTCCAAGATGCGTAGGGAATGGAAGAGTAGTGTGAAGTCTAAAAGAGCAGTCACGAACCTTAGGCTCTATCAACATTGCGGGTATTAGGGTTTTTTCTTCAAGGACCTGAAGCTTTCTTAGATAACCTGAAACTGTATCCACTCGAATACGAGGTACACCCTTAGCGCACATTTATATCCGTATGTGGTAGACACTATGCCAAATGCGAAAACCACAAAAACGCACTGAACCCAAATAAAATTCCTGTTTAAGATTGTGAAGTTCTGTTTAGGAACACTAACCTGATCTAGTCGTACCTCTATTCAAGTGGATGCGTTACACAGTTTGGGTAAATGGGTGGTGTATATCGCGTTAGGGGTAATATCGAGGTTCCGCAGTCTCGTACGTACTGAAATCACCCGTTCTAGCACTGTTGTCAGAGGCAACGAAGGCCGCGCTACATTGGAAAGAGTATGGCTAATGAATAAGTTCGTCATTGATATGTACTATACTTATTTGTTCGGCAGGGTCCACCAATCATACATACAATTCACCTCTCATTGGCCATAACCGCCCCGCTAGGAAAACATAAACAAATATTTAAATATGAGACATTCTCTCTCAATTTGGCTAGATTGGATGTACAAAACTGCGGAACCTCGATAGTGAAAAGAACGTTATAAGTGCAACTAGGCCACGTGATTGTCGCCTACATATTGCACTGAAGTTAATGCGCGGTCATTTCGTATATCACCTGTAAAACCTCGACTTCGTTTTCTTTGCCACCGGTATTACTATTATAGTTATGGATTGGAGAGCCTGAGACAATGAAAGTTTTGCTTTTCACGAGTATCATATGTAGACTCTTAACCGCCGATGTTGATAGAGCCTAAGGTTTGTTTGTTTGTAATCATTATAGAGCCTAAGGTTCGTGACTGCTCTTTTAGACTTCACACTACTCTACCATTCCCTACGCATCTTGGACCTTTAGACCTGTACCTAGACAGTCATCGCTCTATAGCCAATACACACGGTTCTCCCCTTCACTATCGCAACAGCCGATATATATGTTCCAACTTCTGCGTCAAGTAAGTCGCATTGTAAATAAGTGGTCAAAGAGTCAACTTTACATATCAGCCGCCGTGATTGGCAAGCAAGTCAGCTTGTTGGTAAAGTGTCTCTTTCTTGATAAACAAACCGACTTCAGAAATAAGAAACTAGACAGGCACCAATGAAAATTCTTCATTGACACTGCTACACTGACATTACCTTACTTTCACGGACTGAACCAGAAACCGAAACCATGTTCCCCACAAGAGTTGATGCGAGTTCTAGAACAAGCGTGAGAATCGCCGGACGCACACCTACCTCCTCCGCAGTGTTCCCAAGCGGCCCAGCCACAATCATAAAGCCGGGCCTTGCCGGTCTGGTTGATGGGATGCGGCGTTGGCAGAGCTACGATGGTCGAGTTGGATATGTTTCGTATTTTGCAGGATTTCTTAGTGTATGCAGCAGACGGTGTCTGTTACGATATGGAAGGGGAGAACCGTGTGAATAGACTTAAGGTACAGAGAGAAGAGAAGGAGCAAGACTCATGATATATACAGGAGAAAGTTGTGTGCCTTGTGCCTTGTCAGCCCCGCTTACGGTCAGCTCGTGTCAGGTCTATATATACATGCAACAGTGTCTTTTAAGAAAAATATGTTTATCTTTTGTTCCATTAAACCTACAAATCGGCAAATAAAGCCTGCAGGACCGGCCCGGCCCTCATTTAAAAGCCGCCGTCAGGAGTCTCAAAAGTCCGTCCCGTCCGGGCGAGCATTTTCCCGGGACCGGACTATCAAAACTGTGGCATTAATTTGTTGCTCGGTTTTGCCCTAGGGCAAGGGTAACTAGGACTACAGCCCACTAGGGCCCCAAAGGTTGTATGTGAACGAGAAGAATAAATGACTAAGCATCAATATGATAACGATACCTACCCTTGATGTCATTTTTCTAACTCAATTATGCGAAAACTCGGTTCCATACACCGTTCAAGGCTAATCCTCGCTCATCGAAGCCTTTGTGAAGTCGATGAATTATACAGCGAATTATCCAAATACCCTGGTCACCACACGATAACCAGGAACAAGGCCACACCAAGGATATAGGTCCCCTAAAGGGCCCTACATAGATCCCTAGACCTTGCTCACCCAGCCCCAGACGCCCTACTCCAGGGTCTCCCATGCCCCGTCATGGACAGAATATCCGGGCGCCATGCAGGTATTCGGGTTGAGACCACTGGACGGTTGAGACCCCTGGCCGCCGTTAAATGCGACCAGGCCGCTCAGGAACACTGCTCCTCTGGTTTCCGCAACAATGGGTCTCGGGGTCACTGATAAGACTATATCCGATTGAGCAGTCGTCCAGCTAATTTGTAGTCACCAAACTTTGATGTGTCGCCCAAGATGCTTACATTGGGGTGTTCGGAGACTTTGAAATTCCGGCGAGTACTTGTCAAGTACCGGGCTATGTAAATGTTCCGTATAAGATCTCAACTTTGTCCGCTCTCTACAGCAGCGTTGTGGGTTCAACTCGTGGTAGGCTCATCCTCGTGGCTATTTTGATGGCATTTTGGGGAATGGGTACGGAAGCTTGTAAAGCACGACAACAACGAAGAAGCTAGGTCGCAGATGAGGTCGATGACAACAGGGAACCGAAAAACCAGTGGTGTGCACGCTATTTTGCAAGTAGTCTGGGAACAGCTGCAAGACCCTAATATAGCGAGCGACATCCCTCAGTGACCAACGAGACAAGACATTTGGATCATCTCGAGTTAGCTAGTGTTATATTACATGACGGACTGATGAAATGCCTAGACAGGAAGAGGTCATCATTCTGATTCATTCATTGATTCTAGCCCCGTACTTAATACCAATTCATACCGCATACACCGGCCGCCCAGATGCTCCTAATTTCCCTTGCACAATGACAATCACAATTTCAAGTCCATACTCCCTAAACAATCCATGTTAGAACGTAATTATTGCCCCCTTGCAAATAATGATCCTCCCGCTGACTCCACAAAGTTCGACACCGACTCCACTTCGCTACCACCCAACACAACACTCCAAAGCTAGTCAACAGACCAGACACTGCCGCTGGCGCCCAATATTCTATGATATTGAAAGCCCCTTTATAATACTGCGCATTCTCAAAATCCACATACCCGCCATAATTCTTGGTACCTAGAACACTCGCCTTGCAGTAACAAGAGTTGAGTGCGTTAAACACCTGAAAGAACATGATAAGCGGCAAGAGCAATGCCGCCGCGGTGCTACAGAATCGATTAACGTAGAGTGGAACACTCCTGTAGCGTGACTGATCCCTGAGAAAAGCCTCTAACAACCAGGGACCGAGCGAGAAGAGATAGTAAAGCAAATATAGGAACGTGCGACACCCCAGGCCGACTATGGGGGTATTGAAAGACACCAAGAACGCCATCCCAACACCGACTGATTGTATAAATAACCCAACGAGCCATCGGCGTACCCAAGCCCACGGCCGACTAATACATTGCCGCATGAACTTATTGTGCTTTTTGTCGTCCATTTTATGGTCAGGACCCATGTCGACGCCATTCGGCGTTATTCGGTTATCTTCCATCCAGTGGAGTACTGTAATACCAACCCCCCTGTAGCCCGGATACCTGCCTTGTCCTATGAAATCGCCGACATTGAAATTGTGATCTCCTTCTGTCCAGCGTTTATCATTGTCATGAAGAAGTTTGTCGCAGTTGTATAGCCACCGCTCGATGAGGACCTTGCACCGAGTGGCAGTGATGGGATTCCGGTCGATGATTGTCACCAGTACTAAGGAAGGGAGCCATGATAAAAGGAGACCGAGTGCCAAGCTGTGTGCTGTCGTGTTATCGCCGAGATCTTCGAATGCAATGACAATTGAGATGACAAACGAAACATAGAACCAGATCAGAGATAGCGACAAGGGCAATACGGCCCGCCGTCTGTTCATTCTCAGCTGATATGCCAGTTCCTGAATCATCCACTGCGCCTCCGCTCGATGTTGGGCTGCGGTATTGTCCCTCTGTAGCGGTACACAGAGACCGTAAAACAATGCTTGATCTCGTATATGCCATCCCGGTGTAGTATTGTTCAATACCTGGTGATTTTGACCTTGGATGTCCCAGTCGGGAGGCGGTAAGGGGTACTCGTATTGGTTGAGACAACTGAGGACATAATAGACGTCCCTGCGGCAAGGTTCATTATTGTCTTCCGCGGCCTTTTTCGCACATTCTCGGATGACGTAAATATTCCAGATAGTTGCCGCGAGTGTTGTTGCTGGAGATCCAATCCAGGCCATCAGGGCCCAAAGATTCTGCCGCTTATATTTGGAGAGTGACTCGAAAGGAAGTTGAGCAACCAGTGCAAGCATCGGCAGCACCCAAGTTGTTAAAACCTGAAAGGCATCGTTGACGCTATGAATATCGGGACTCTGGCCGCATTCCTTGATACAGCCATCTGTAGTGACCAAAAGGGGCCGCCGGGTATTATCGTACCGAAAGTGGGTAATGGGCGCATTAGTTGGCCACAGGATGGGTTCAATCTCGAGGCGAACGGTTGCATTTTTACTGTGGAGCTTCGATTCGATCCTATTCTTACAGGCTGTGAAGTTTGCCGCACTGACTAAGGTAAACCCAATCAGAGTGTGATATATTGCCGCCGCGCCAATCAAGACTGGAATCTATGAGAACAAAGAGAGGATTAGCGAATCAATGTCTTGGGAGGGAAATGGAAACAAACAGTGATTTTGCGCCTCATGGAGAATTCGCGTTAGTCGTTTTGCTTCATAGATTCAGGTTTAGTACTGGGTAGTTCGAGTCTTTATTCACTCACGTCCCCTATTAGAGCCTTGTGTCTCAGGGTCGAACACTATCTGCCTGACTGTTAGCATCAGCGGCGTACGTATGCAGCCCAACGAGCAGTGATAGGATGGAATGCTGGAACGCGGCTGCTGTTGACAGCGGCTGCACTGCACTCTATCATTGGAAATGTTTCAGCAGACTTTCCAGCGTATGTCGTTCTCGTTCAGGCAACACTTGATTGCCACCTGCAGCTTTAAATGCAAATCTTGCGCTGTTAACACTTTTAAGCTAATACCGTCTAGGATACTGGTGTTTGCAAACGTAACACATGCAGGCACCTCCAACCAGATGTTTTCTGGGCATTTCTGTTCCCGGCTCTGCGAAACCAAGCATTTGCGGATTCAATACAATAGAGACGGACTTTCAAAGTTGGTGTTAGCGGATGTCAAAAGACAATGATACAGATAGGTTACGCAAAGTTGAGAGAAACTAGATACAATACCGAATGTAAAAACGTCCGACGATAATTTGGGCACATTTTCTGAAGCAAATATTATGAAGTTATAAGCCATTAGGTTTTACCTGATTTACCCCTACGATTTGCCCCAAGCTGAGTTGAGTTGCCCCGCACCAGTTTTGTTTCTCGCGATAACAACATTTCTCTATCGCGAATACCAGCATGTCCCATACAGGTCGAACTCCCGGGTAGCCTATTAGAAAGTTCCCGGGATCTTACTCACTAGGCAGCCGCCCTATCGATAGGGTGGGGAGATAAAATTGTTTGCATTAAAATTAGCCCGAATAAGAATTCCGAGGAGTCGTTGTGATGTTTCGAATGGGGCGCTGCTGTGCTCAGGTTGGCCGGGTTTTATTGGTCTCGCACACTCACTTTCTGCAGAGTTGCGGCGGGGACCAAATGTAAGGGGCCGGGGTTGGTGCGCGCTGAGTTCAGGTTTCGACAAATCAATGACTTGGGATATGCCGTCGCTTCACAACCAGACGCTCAAGTAGCTGGAGTATCCGACTTAGAGAGTTTTCAATGCATAGTTTTATCATTGTCTTGAATGGATTTCGTCAAAATTTCGTAAACATTGCTACCGCGCAAGGACGACTGGCTGGATGGAATCGACATCAGACAAGACTGTCTAGTTGAACATTTCTAGAGGACCGTTTGCTGTCAGATCGATGCAGGTACGCCACCCAAATTTTATGCAGATCCTACTACCGCTCATTTACCTATAATCTGTCCGAGAGTAACCATCATCCATACCAAGAAAGAGATTCACGTTCGCACCTATCACCAATCCAATTCGCTGCAAATTTACAATTGTTCTGCTTTCATCACCTACTCCAATCCCTTCTCCTTTTCCTTTCCTATTTCGTCCCACCAACTCCAGGGCCTTCACCCCCGACCCCAACATTCTGATTCTTATCTCCTACATGCTCGGTTTCCTTAGATCTGTTGCACTTCCTATTCTGAACGCTTATCAGTTCTATTACCCAACCGGAAACAACCAAAACTGCTCAGCCTGATGTTGATCTTACCAACCAATCCTCAAGGCTGAAATTGCAGTACATCTAAGGAAACCGAGCATATAGGGATACATTAATTTTCATCGGGAAAGTGATCGTCGGCTGCTGCATTCTTTTCACCCACCCCCAGAAATTCTAGTCTTGATATTATTCTGTGATGTACTTATCCCAGTTACCAGAGTGAGGCCTCAACGAAGTCTCTCAGTCGTTCCGGGCCCGACGTTATCGTCGAGTCGGGAGCAACTGTTGGATCCCTAAGGCAATAACCGCCGATGGACGGTGACCCAAAGTTAGAGCAAGTATGATACCTTCAATTGTGTGCTCCAGTTATTTCAATCCAGGTTCGGCGAATGAAAGTAGTCCTCAGTAGCTAGTTGGCTAAGCCGATTCTAGGTGCCTTCACTCGGTCATTACTAGTCACTGGATCATAAAGCCATCACTCTGTTACGATATGGGGAGGACCGTACGCATAGACTTAGGTACAGAGAGAAGAGAGGAGAGAGACGCGACATATATGCAGGGTAGTTGGGTGCCTTATGTCCTACCGGCCGAGTGCCTTGCCATCAACTGAGCTGAACCTCAGCTCGGTCAGGTCCACTTGCGACAAACTCAGCTGCTGACTGGCACTAGGCACAGAGTGTTTAGGAACGATCAACTTTGGAGGTCATTTAGCGCCGGTTAACCCTGACCTTCCACCTCGGAATCTCCAATATCGGGAGCCGGAGAGATTCTGAGGGCTATCGAAATCCTGGTTGGCTAAACGCTGTCTAAATAAACGTCCCTGAACAAAGATTATTATCATAGGCATCTTCTTTCACGTATAATATGTATCATCGCTGTTGGAGTTACCTGCTTAGCTCCGAGATCGGCAGCCGGGGCTGTATGAGAGCAGCCAATCCAGCGTGAGTTATAGAGTGACCAGTAGATAGCTAGTTAGAGAGATTATCATTTCTGGACTTCTCTGAGCGTGCGATACAGTGCACATTTACAACTGCCGCGATATTTCCACTACAGGCCAGTCCTATCCTCGACCTGCACTACACAAATCAGTATCTAAAGTTCAAGACTCCAGTCGTGCAATTCTGGAGAAGCTTTTGTAATGTAACCCTGAAGAACATGTTGATACTAAAATATTGTTACAATTAAGAAGGAACAGTCGAAGTTGACCGTCTGGAAACACTCCGTGCTTAGGCCTTACAGGAAGCAGCCATAAGGGTAGGTCACGGTCGACTTAACATAGGGAATAGTGAGGTTGCTATTCATCTTGCCTACATTTTCCACAGCGGTGCTCACATTTATCATATACAGAATACCCCCGGCGATCCTGAGGTTATGATTCAGGCAGGCGCTTCAAGTAAATTATAGCGAGTTTCGGGGGTATCTGAGTATGGGCAAAAGTACAACTAATTAAATGCCATAGTGACGTGAACCGCCCAATTAAGAGTTATTATTTAATCATATTAATATATTGTATTCACACTCTCTAGAGTATATACATGACAGTTCCCGCTTCCCCTCTCCCTCTACGTTTGAATTCGTGGGCCGCATGCAGGCGAGGAAGTGAATAAGTACCGCTTTGGTGCCGTTTGAATGGTCGTGCAGATTGGGAGGTTGCACTCAATAGATAAGGAAGAATATTGCTTCGAAACAGGAGTAGTGGCTCGTGATACAAGGTGTGTTCTTGCCACGTGCTCGTGATGACGTATCATTAAAAGTTTCTCGTTGCCTATACTTGGCGTCGCCTTAACCACTATCTAGTCATCCCAATAGCAGGGTTTATCTGAACAGTGCGGTTGCACTGCACGTCTTGGACCCACTCCTAGCGCTTGCTGGCGATTAATCAATTATTTCGGTACTTCTTCCAAAAGGAAAAATTTGGCGCACGTTTTTGGTAAGCTATTTGTAGTTTGAGAAGCATCGGGAGTTTTCCAACAGATCATCACTCAAATTATGGTACCTTCACTCGAAAGACTCCCGGCACCCAGTCCTGCAATTCAACAATTTCCAGTCTACAAAATTGTAATCCGGTATGGGGCAAGGGCTTGTCTGGACGGGCTTTATCTCCCCTGGATAGAATCCTCCCCCCTAGTAATCCCCCATCATTCCCCCATGTTAACTCCACGAATATTTGTCCAATAAGGATGATTATTAGATGTCAAATGGTCTACTAGATGCGCTATATCAGTCTATCGTGTTCGATTTTGAGTCGGAGCAGCGGTTCTTACTCAGTGGCCATTTTTGAGTTTTTGAGCGGTAGAGACAATCCCGTCAAAATACGAGGAAATCCCGTCTTGGAACATGCACGGGATGGTTTTTAAACACAGAATTCCCGTCCTGATTACATCCCGTGGTTCACACTAGTGGGGTACAGCACTCTGTCGGGCGGCGGTGGTGTGTAACACCATGTCCCGTACTTCGCGATATTAATGATGGAGTGGCGAAGTGAAACTTTCCATGGCGGACTTTACTCCGGTGGAGCTCAGACGTGAGGTACCTAATGGTATCTTTCAATCTGGCATGTTCATAGAGTGATACATTTTGCAGCTTGTTGAAAGCTGTCAGGTACTAGAGTAGTTCGCCAAGGTAGTGTGAAACTTCCCTGATACGGGGCCTGACGCCGGCAGAAAGTTGGAGTTTTCAAATACCCCCACTCCGTACTACCTTTCTCCACTCTGGCATCTCGCATGAAACAATTCCCATTTTGTTTTATAGGGTAAGGGTAAGTTTTATGACGCCCAATGCGTGGAGCCACGGTTCTCGCGGTACTATGAACTAAGCGGCGACTGGTATGACTTTTGTGACTTCTCGTAGTATTGTAGAGGTGCTGGTTGAGTGAGAGCAGAAAGGCAGCAAATACTTCAGACTAAAGGATTCATGGCCTGCTGGTTGCACCTTGGCGGAGGCACTCAAGTTTGTTGCTGTAATTTCTGTAGGAGTTGGACGCAAGTTGTTAGCTTGAATCTTAGGAACCTGCATATCAATTACGGATACTGGATATGAAAGAAAGGGAGTCGATAATAGTATTATCAGGGATGGAAATCGTCCGACTCATCTGTTCGACGGCCATCCCTATCCCGGTCTACTATTTTGGGACATATATTTAAATATCTAAGACTATAGCGCTAAGAATTCCAAACTATGAACCAAATAACTGATGAACCTAATAGTCAGTCGAATCATTACTCCATAATTAAATCATAGCTTCATGATTAAGTGCTGAGTGTAGGTTGTAACCCCACAAAGAGCGGTTACAACTGCTCTATTGGTGTCAACACAGCCCTTTGGCAACGTTGAACTAGGGCCGAACGGAGGAGGAACGATGGGCTAAAATCAAACGCACATACAATGAAGCTGTGCAAGTAACAGCGGGTTTAGAATCTCAACAGTCACTTCCTTCCAATCATTCTGAGCCTTCTTCAACCTTCCTTTCAGCCTCATTCCCAACCTCTTCCCATAAATGTCCCCTTCTCGCTCGTCCCACCTTCAACCGCAACGCTGTGTGATCACTCACCAAGCATCATCGGGCACAATCTTACCCACAATTTCATTACAAGTAATGCTTAACAGTTCTGGTTAGCTTATGCATACAAAATGACTATAAATCAAAGATGTGCGCAGCGAGCAAAGCACTTACTGTGCTCAACTAGATATAAAGTACTAGCAATGGTGGTGGCTTTGCCACCCCCAGGGTTATGGGAGGATGGTGTGGTTGATGGAATCTTCCCCTGAAACTTCTACCACACACCCATAACAACTTCACAAAGATTTATACAATAAGAACCATTGCTACAAATGAAATGATCTAGACATTGCCCTGTATTAGGCCACAATGTCCAATAGTGATTCCATCCAGCTGAGCTTGATTAACAACTGTTGTTGTGACTTTGAAATCCACTGACGGGTGAGAGATAGGCTGTGTCTCAGCGGGCTGGACACAATCTTGATGTCTTGGCTTTCAGCTGGCTGGTAATCATCTCGATAGGTTAGCTCTTGGCTGTCTGCAGGGGTTTCAACCATATGTCAGAGCTGTCATCATTCAGGGTTCTATCCTGCTGTCCAGGGTAGTGTACCTGTTGTTTGGTGTATGAGTTGCCTGGCCATGGCTAGAATCACTAGGGTTTGTTTCAGGGCAACTGACAGGCCCTGGTGGATGTTACTGGTGGTGCTAGTTGTATAGAATTATAACCAGCAAGAAGGAATTGAGACTAGCTAGCAGGAATTCAGACTCTGTTACATGGGACACATTGGCATCATCCAATACAGTCAGCATTCCCCATACTGTCTGCCCTCTTGGAATCATTGTGTGAATTTAGGAGGCTAGACTTTCCCTTTGCCTCAAAATCATTCAGCTTGAAGCTTCATTTGTAAAGAATTGAAAGGCCCTGCAGAGTCAATGATTCCACCAGTCCAGCATTGGACCAGTCCGGACCAGGTCCGTCCAAGTCCAGTCTAGTCCACTGAAAGTTAATTTTGAATGGGGATCGGACCAATCCCCACTTCAATTGGACTAGGACTGGACTGGACTGGACTGATGTGGATCAGTCCAGAGCTGTGTCGTGGGTTAGGGTACCTTTCTCACTATATTGGTCTGTTAATGGGAGAAACATATCTTGATGATACCGAATATACAGGCAGAACTGTCATAAACTCTCCCTGAGTGGATATTCAGAGGTGAGTGGTTATCAGATGTGAGGATGAGTCATGTGTTCAGTGACACTTGACTATGAAAAAATGTCGAAATTGTAAGCCTGTGTGGACTGGTCCAGACCAAGCCTGTCCAGTCCATGACGGGCAGTCTGTGGTCCAGTCCAGTCCACCCTTCTGTTCGCACTTAACTGGACTGAGCCGTACCCCACACTGGGTCTGTCCTGACTGGTGGAATCATTGTGCAGAGTTGTAGTTCTAATACTCAAGATTTTAGCATTAAGGTGATTGTGAATTCTGATCTTGGAAAGTTGTGGTCCAGGTTTAGGAATGGTTCTGCCTATATTGAATGGATAGTTGGAAACAAAAATGGGCCTGATGGTCTGACTGGATATGTTCTGTATACAACGGCTATAATGGCAGAATATAACTCAAGACCACACAGGAGCCATTCTGACGTATCGACTCGCCACAAGTCGATAATCTCTAGTAATTATTATACAAATCATGCTTCTTTTCAAGTCACCCTGAGCCACATAAGAACTATACCTTTATACCACTGGATATTGACATATGCATTCTTACAATAGCTGGCAGCTGGCAGAATACCATCTTGTGGAATTAGCTCTCACCTGGTCAGAGTCTGTCTGTGTACAGTAGGTCTTTGCTGGCTCAGGACATTCAGGATAGACTATATTTCCACTGGCCCATATCATTCATGATAGGCTCGCTCTCAGTTAGCTGGACCCAATCTGGGAAGATTGGTTCAACAGCCTAGTTATAATTGGATTAGGTTAGCTTACAGCAGGCTGAAGATGGTCTGCTGAATGCAATGTAGTGGAAATCCAATGGCAGATAAATTTATAACATCCAAAGCATGCCTTTTATAGTCCTGAAGTATTGCACAACAAATCTGGCATCTGCCAATGCAACCAGAATGCTGGGTGTGTAACCCATACCCAGATATAATGAAGATACCCAGGTGGAGGGTTTCTTTGTGCTTGTAGATAGAATATGAAAGTTGTTGAATGACTTTTGAAAGAGTATGGCAAAACTTATCTGTCATCACAGCTGACAATGATGTTGCGGCTGAGAATTGAAGAGAGTAATGGCAAATAACTTAGCTCAAGTTATAACATTGAACTATAGAGGGGTGAAAAATTAACAGTCCATTCTAAGGCTCACTAGCATAGTCTATCTGTACCCACTAATCTAGTGTATCTGCATGTACCATTCCCCAACCCCTGCCCCAGTGTGAGCTGCAAATTTTCATACAAAAATTAAAGGTACAATCTGCAAGCTGAGTGAAAAAATTTGCAACATTGAGTTTAACTCCGATCATAAAGTAATGTATAGATCAATTGTATATAATTCACTGCTGGTTCACCTCCATATGCCTAATTTACCGTATCTTCAAAATTGATAGAGTGGCTTTAGAAAAACACTTGAAAATTGTCTAAAATACTCCAAATTGATATTTTTCCACAATGGTACTGTCAATTTTGGGGATATGCAAAATTTGACATGGAGTGGCAAAAGAGGATGATATTCTGAACATTTCATGTATACACTGCTTGATGATCACAGTTGAACTCAAATACTTAATTGGGAGTGGATATTTGAGGACATTTGATGGGGTAAGCCAAGCCATCAAAAAGCTGGAAGCTGTGGGTTGTCAGCCAATAAAACCCCTTCTTAGAGATACATACCGCAAGTCAACCAATGAGAATGCTTCAAGCAGACAAACCATGTGTATAATATATTGATAGACGACTCTGATTATTTCTGGTAAGATAATTATCACGTGTGGTTATAAGCCTGAAATTAAACACTGCACACGAACTGGTAAATTCTCCTTTGCGGTAGCTTTATGTCGTATATGACGGGCTAACCAAATCGAGGGTGTATGTATTATATCCGGGTGATAACGGTAGCTACTAATTATTAAGCGGGGCTCATAAAGTAACGACCTCCTCTAATAAAAAAGTAACCCCACCTGCCCCTCTTTCATCTCCAAAAGCGACCAATACACCGTCTCCACCGAAACAACATACGTTGGTATCCTCCAGTGGCTTTCAGTCTCTATATCTATTCCGTATAACCTAGTGATCCATTATTTCTCAAATCTCTTGCTAAGCTGCGAGTATGTATGTGGTATTCTGTGAATAAATCATTTGTTACTTAGTGAGGGGGTTAGGTTTTACAATGACGTCGCAGGTCCCCAATCTTGCAAATGTTGCCGAGTCCTTACAGGTTATATCTCGGCATTTCTCAAACCTGTGTGATGAACTTGGTCGATTGGAGAATCTTCCATCCGTCGATATACTCACGCAGTTACGGAATTTGAACGATTCTATTGCGGCGAAAGAGGAGATGAAGAAAGTGAGCGAGCAGATGGATGGCATCCAGAAGCTGCTTGCCACTTTTGAGCAGAGGACTAATGACCGCTTAGCTGCGATGTACGTTTTCTCCAAACCATGAACTTGGGTTGGGCAAGTATGTGGCAATTGCTGATTGGCTACTTAGCGAGCACAATGTATATGCGCGACATTGGAATGGGAAACTTAATTCCAGTTGGGGTCAACAGTATATCGCTCTAAAGTCGATCAATAATCAGCCTATTCCGAACTTTCCGAAAACAAGCCACGATGTAGACAGACTTGATGGTGCGCATGACATTGTTGATGCAATGATGGATGCAAGATCATATTGACTTTATATGTTTTTAGGTACTACCGTCAATGGCATTCTGAATGCATTGGACTTGCCAACGACAGGAGATGTGCAACAGCGTAGGCAGCGATTGAAGAGCTGGATAGGATGAATGATAATGCAGCACACTGACGCGCTAAAAATTAGCGGAAGGTCGCGGGTTGGGGGGAAACTCAAGGAACAGGGGTTCTGTATTAATTTTCACTGATTTGAGCTTTAATGATTAATCTCATACCTTATGGCGCTTTTTAGTTCCAATCACAGTGAAAAAATAACGATCTCGGCTTGGGTGGAATATATTAAAACATACTCTTCATGCATTTAATCGTACGTTGTAATCTTTCAGTCATGTTGATAGACAATAGCACGGGGGTGGTTGAAAACGTCCCCCTACCTTCAGCGCACCGGCATTCTGGCTACCACGGCGTAACCGGAATCATGGGAATTGCACACTCATTGATATCAAAACGCCTCGGTACCCATTTCAGGGAATAGTTCAAGACATGGCCTAGAGGCGTTAACCGGGTTTGTTTGTAGTGATATTGCACATCGAAATTCCGCGCCAACTGAGTCAAATTTACGACGAGTAACCTAATCTAGTCAATCTTAAAACATTGTTAGAGCTGGAACAGCTATGCCGTTGAGTGTTGGCCGACTAGTGTGCTAGACACCGTCCGTCGGTCTATATCATTTCCCACATTCAGACGACCGACATGAACAGGATTTTTATGGAACGAGCGGTGATATCGAGCATCTCACGTAGTTTAGGGCTAAAAAGATGCCAACAAGGTCAACAGTGTACAAAGCTTGAATGATGAAGTATAAAGTTCTGAACTCACGCCTTAGACGGGACGATAATGTCGGGCCCCAAAAGACCGTAGTCCGGCCGACCTTTAGGACCCCTGCATGAAACTGGGCCTTGACGAGTGCGGACACGTTGAAGAGAGCAATATCGGCTTTGATGGTCATGTTGCAATGTAGTGATATCTAAGAAGCCGATGGAGGCTTTAGCAGATCACGAGTCTTACGATAGGTATTAATACCAATGACGATCCCGGTCCGGGGTAGGGCTCAGTCCAATCTGGCCTAATTGGAAGGTCAGACTGGACCAGACCACAAACTGGGAGTCTAGGACTAGATAGGCTTGGTCTAGACCATACACGATTGCAATTTCGACATTGTTTCTTAGCCAAGTACCACCGCAAACATGACTCATCCTCACTTTTTATCACTACTCACCTCCGAATACCCACTCTGGGTAAAATTATACTACTTCTGTCTGTATATGTTCCGACCGATACACGAATTTTGCCCGTTCGCGAACTGGACGGACCAGTTCGCGAATTTTGACCGGTTCGCGAACTGAGGACCCTGTATGCGACCTTGCCAAGTACGAGATTTAATCCCACCAGACAAAGGGAACCATACAATAAACATAGTGTAAGACCTGTGATAAGTATACTTGGCGTCCCAACTGCTCCAAGAACTTCGATGCTCAGTCTTCTATCATCACAGACAGTCATAACTGTCAGTTTAACAACCTTAAGCGCCTCACAGTGCTGGAAATCGGCTTGACCCTGCACCTGGTAGAGAAATTTAGTCCCGACTTCATGCATATAGTGTCCAATAGATATTCATAATATAGGAACTATGACGAAGACTACATGAAGTAATGCATTGATAGTGGCAGTGACTCGACAAGGACTCGGAGATTGCATCATGCTGAATTTTGATGGAAGTTGTTGAGCCAGCTATAGTTATCTAGTATCGTGTCCATTCATGCAAATTGTAGTGTCTTTAAATGGGGCTTCCCAGCACTTCAGACAATTAAATGGGTAGAATTCGCATATATCGAGCAGTTCGCAAACCTCTTGTCCGGTTTGCGAACGGGACAAAATATTGGGAACCGGTAAGTCTAGTTCGCGAACTGGAGGGTTCGCTAATAGGTCGGAACATATATTCGGTGCCATGGAGATATATTTCTCCTATTAAAAGACCGATAACCGTGAAAATATACCCTATCCCTATACACTAGTCCAGTCCAGTCCAGTCCCAGACCAACAGAATCTCGGGCCGGGCCGATCCCGGTCCAAAACTACTCGGACTGGACTGGACTGGACTTGGATAGATCCGGTCCGGTGGGATCATTGAGTAATACTCATAAAGGAGTGAAAACGAGTAATCTATCTGGGTAACCCTTCTCTCGTCATGTTACTATACCCCCAGGACTGTTGAAAGCAAAAGAGAAAGGATGAAGAAGCTCAATTGTCTATTGATACAAGAGAAGGAAAACACTAGACTTATATACAGAGAAAAGACCATACTCGGCGAAGCCGAGTATCACAACCGGAGCCCGAAGCCGAGTACTAGTGCCGGAGCTAGGCCTCCTCCTCAGCATGGGGGCAGGCGAGGCTGGTGGGGGCAGGCGAGGCCAATGGGGGCCGTAAGCCACCGGCCTCATGCCCGAGCCCGCCAGCACCAAACACTAGGGAAGCCACCGGGCCAAATCCCTAGTCAACAAGGACTCCACTGCCTTCAAAACTTGGTAAATAGACACCCATTTCTCTGTCATTCTCTGGAATAGTTTCTTCTATGCCACATTTTACTATGCAATATTTACAAGCGGTCAGATAGGTCAGATATGACACTTGACCAGGCCAGTCTTTGCGAAAGACGGCTTTGTCATTTGAAATCCTAAACAGGTCGTTTATAGATCTATGGGTGCCCATCGAAGATACTGCCACTAAGCATTTGTAATCTATCTGGAATGCTGAAAGTCACTTAACCCAGTGTCTAACTTCCACGTCTTACTCATGACACGAGCAGGGATCTCGACAGTCCGGGTGACTGTAGTCTTTCAGAGCCCGACGTCACCGTCTCGTCCCGAGAATGGTTTCAGTGGACTAGTCCGTCTCGGGCTGATTTTGGCTGCCCTAGGGCCCCACACAGGTAATTATAGGGGGCTAGCGGCTACCGGGAGTAGACATCCGGAGGTGATGCTGGAGGAAATGCTGGTTCTGGGCCTTAAAATTAGTTGCGGTGAGTGCCGTGATGCTGTGAAATGCATAGTGGCGGGCCTTAAAACTAACAGTTTTCGGTACCGCAATCCCAGTGGAGGACTGAATACGAAATATAGTACAGAATAACACGGTTTCTACCGCTTGACTTCTGTATGTCATGACGTCATAGAGACTACAGGGCTCTGTAAGTATAGTCCAAGAACCATTTGCCCTGGTCTTATGTGATCCAGAATTCTTTGCCTCGAAAATCACAGTCTAGTCCCGGGCAGAGCGTCGCCCGGACGGAACGGACTATTCAGGTGCCTGGACACGAGGTTAGATCCGTTTCCTTCACTCTTATCATCGTCGCATCTTCTACGCTGGAAATCTTGCTTGCATTAAGTAGCGCTCGCCGAGGGAGGTCCAGATGAGATACAACGTCTTTATTATCTACCTATCGCTCTTTATATTACTGCCAGTTTGCGAACTTGCTAATCCGCGAACTAATCATTGCCCAGAAACACGGCGTTGACTGCGGGCAGAGAAGAGACAACGCTTGTGCTAAAATGCAATTGGGACCTCCCAGATGGTCCAAAGCGTTCTGAGGGGCCTCCAGTTGTCTGAGCGATTGTCAAAGTCTTTATGACCAGCCCGTTCCTTTGTACCACCGCCACCACCGTCTAGAGGTCGCAAAATCCCGTACCATTTGGACAAGACCCTTCCCTGCCCCAGACTATGATTTGCCGCCCAGGGGGTTTTTAAGCTGCGGGACTGTAGGTGTTGTGTATATAGATCGCCGCCCTTTGTAAGGCTTATGGACTGATGGAGATCATGATATCATCGGGCTGACAGTCATTCGAAACTCAGCTGGAGATGCCAGCTGAGTGCGCATGCATGCGTACAAAGCATACTCTGAATGCCGTATATAAGATCACCAAGCTCCCACGTAGATAGGCTCGATTAAGAAACTAAGCTTCTCTCTCACTATTGTAACAGTAGGTGTTACTATATGATCTGAAGGAAAGTCGCCGATACTGAGATCGCCGAATTGACTCACAGGCTACGGACTCACAGTCGCAGACTCATCCACGAGTTTTCACTCGCCACCGCCACTGGTATTTGCAATCATGAGCTTCCATGGACTCCCATGGATTTCCAGGCTCTCATGTATATAAAGACAGAGCTTCTCCTTGGATAGTAGAATAGACTTAATCCGCTTTACATTCGTAACAGTAGGTACCGGCGATCTGCCGAATGATGGATACGTGATTGCGAGTAACCGAACGATGATTTGCAATATGCCTCTATGATATATAATCCACATTATCTACTACACTCTTGGTTTTCTTAAATTCGGTTCCATTCGCCACAGCGAAGATCCCACCATGTTAGGGATAGTGTAGGCAACGGGTGATATCAATAGCATGTCGGTGCTGACTTCCCATCTACTTTACGTACGTAGCCTCTATGCAGCCCTTACAAAAGTGTACCACAATGTGTACATGTTTGCCCAGAGTGTGGTGCTCTGGCATACTCAATCGGAAGTCCGGCCAGCAAATCACTAGCTTTGCCACACGGTGATCTTTGCCCCAAACTAGACCCAAAAAGAAGTAGAACCAAATTTAAGGAAACCGAGCGTGCAGGGCATAGCCTACCCTGTCGATCACCCACAGATTGAAGAGCCCACATCACTGAGTCTCAATCGAAATAACTACATAGCTACAGGTGAACCAGTAACCCCGCCCTAGGTGTCACCCCCCATCGCCCTTGGTCGTGCAATATTTTGCCCAAGACTAGACGACGAAGTGCGGACCGGAAACACTGGGAGGAGAACAAACTATCGCGACCCTGCCACCGCCACTCAAACTTCTTAATAATCCTCTCGTCTTGACAAGGCAACCCTAGACCAGAGCGGCAAATTTCAACAGGAAGAATTTTAGACTGTTTAAGACTGGGGCACACTTCACTAGAACTATATACAGGGCTCCCCAGTCTTTCAGACATACAATGTGAATTGTGAAAAGCGGCGGAAACCACGTTATTTTTATGTAACTTTTCGTATTCAGTCTCACCACCGGCGTTTCGGCACTCACACAGCCCTAGTATTTAGGCCCACAATAGGAATCCGGGAGGGTTTTATGGCCCACCATCGGCGGAACAACCAGAATGCTTATTTCAGGAAGCCACTAGTCTCCCGAAATACTAGTGCCGGGCCATGGTTCAATACCTCTGACTATGACGGGTTAGACCACTGAAATGATACCTAGGGCGGGACTAGTCGTCCCGTATTGTTGGGATACCTGAGAGGCATCTAGTAGGCTTCCTCCTAAGTACTATCAGGGCATGCAAGGCGTTGTCAAACAAGTCCCTAAACCTTGTCGTACCTGAGTTGAATGTGCCAATGAATCAGTGAACATAACTTTCCCAAGGCAATGATATGTGGAGTTTCAGCAACTTCAAAAAAGACATCAAGAGTGTGCCTTCGCCTGCAGCTGCGTATTTTGCAGTTGCAATGCTCTTTTGCAATCTTCATGCGGTAATCAAACTTCAGTCAGGCGAGAACTTGCCTGCAACCATTTTTCCCCAGCTTTGTACCAAACATTGCTCGAGGTGGACAAAGACATGCTTCGAAATTGTAGGATTCACTTCTTCGTTATATGCAAGCTTGTTTATCCTCCAACCGGGACATGTTTGTTGAAAACATGGCCTTGACCTCATCTGTTGCTTCGTTTGCTGCATGTTCTCGCTGGGCAGTTTCCGCCTCGCGTTGCTTTTTGTCTTCGCCCTATGCATTCATCAAGTGTGAGAACAGCCCATCCCTTTTCATGGACCTCCCATTTCGTTAATTCGAGAGAGAGATCATCCAAGACAAGATCAGACGGGGTAATGAGGGATAACAGACTGCGTTAGGGTTATAGGATTTCGGCAAGATTTGCAGTACTAATTAATAAATGCGGGGAGTGCTGACGCATTCAATCGAGCTGAATATCCTACCCGTCATCCTTTAATGGGATTTAGCACGGTCCATATATTGAGCTAGTTCTAGATTCCCTCACTCAGTCACAGTTCTCACCCGCGTCATGAAACTATGACTCGGATAAATGCCGTAACCCATACTCCTGCTCGCCGGGCGTGAAATCAGTGAGGGTAGAGAAAGAATGTGCCCCCTTTTCTACCCCGGGTCTTCATTTCATTGAAATATATTGCGTAGTACATCATGTACCTTCTTCCATTCACTTGATTGCAAGTTTCGCATTCTAACACTTAATACTTCTTTTATTGCACTGGACTCCCGGCATCGCTGTGGTATCAGCTGACGGCTCAGTGACGTAGGCCTACCTGCATCGCAAAAAGAAGCTAGTCCATACAAGCAATACATTCAGAGCAACTTCAGTAAGTCAGCACTGTTAGTGGCAGCGTGATCAAGGCATGGCGCAGCACTATTAGCAACCAATTCGGCAGTAAAAACGTAGCCACAAGTTTTGAGCGACTGGAACACCAGCTCAGGCATTGCGGGATTTCTGGTCAGGAGTGTCTTCTTGTGCCTCGCATTTGACTGTCGGTAATGGAAATTTGGAACTGATTGGTGACATTATCATGGGTTAAAATGCGGGGTAATCAACCCCCATGCATTAAGCAGTCTACAGGGCTGCATAGACAAGAATGTATGTTATAATTGATTAATTACGATTATTGGAGAAAAAAAGCTCTAATAGACAAATTTGATGCAGGTAGTGATGTGAGAGTGTCTTATACATATTTCATAATTCACTTTCTAGATCACTGGCGTGGGGTACACCCGACTTATTCCATCATCGAGAGCCATCCAGTGCCGAACACGATTTATCCCTCAATCGCAGTTGTACTTCGCGCAACCAATCACCGACAAAATACCCCGCTTTCTTCAGCTTCACGATGGCAAAGAGAAAGAACAAGAACAAGAACAGAGGGAAAGCACCCCAGCCGCAAGCCTCTCTAGCGCCCGTGAGCAGTATGCCAGTCACACCATTTACCGCAGTCTCTTCAACCGGGGCCACTACCACCACTACCATACCGGGGCTCGAGAATCACAACCAACAATGCGAAATCGCCAAACTGAAGACAGTTGTTGCTGAACTTCAGATGACGGTCAGTCGTCTAGAAACCAGGCTTGAAGCGGCAAACGCAGCACCACAGCTTGTAGCCAAGCCACAGCCACAGCCACAGGTCCCGATGCAGACACCGGTTCCAATACAGCCACACACGCCACGAAAGACAGGGTCACTACCAATACCTGCAGCACTTAGGATGGTAGTGGTACCGCTTGCTAAAGAAGAGTGGATGAAGGCGAAGCGAAAGGCCAGCGCAATGGAAGATGAGAGAATCGCCGATACCCCCAGGACGACTGCGCTTCTGGGAAACCTGATGCACTCGAAACATGCAGTAGTGGGGACAATCGCGGGAGAAGGTAGAGATGGGAGAGAGAATCAAGAGACACTAGTGGTCAAGAGAGCAAGGGAGGAAGTGGAAGCGCAGGTTTTAATTAAGCGTCGCAAGTACTACCATATAGGCCTCCGTCCGGGACTGCCGACGAGGCATCCGGATGGGCTAGGGGAGACTTTCATATGGGAGAGGGAGCACGGCAGGTATGAAAGTTGGAGACCTCTACCGCCTCGGGTTTGCAATGGGTGTATGTGCTGTGTAGGAAGGTATAGAGATACAAGGTTGAGATGGGAGAGAAGGATGTAAAGCAGGGAAGCTCTGTTGGTCTAGTAACACCTGGGTGGGGATACGGCGTATGTGTTTGTGATTACACGTCAGAAAAAAACCATCATCCTGAGATGTGGGAGGTAATAACCTAGACGTCCACTAAATGTTATAACTGAACTATTTTTCATTGTTCGTATACCCATTTACTGCTATAGTAGTATGGTATCGACTGTACGCTCCAATTCTAAACAAAGTACAAGTCCTCAGTGGCTCATACCGTCATCACGAGTCACCACACGCTGTCCAAAGTCATCCGTTCGACCTAACGTATTGCCGGCCCGCGCCATACAAAACCATGAAAGCTAAAGGGAAGGGCATGTTCCTCCTCCACCCAACACAGCTTCGTAATGCTGTCGCACGCACGGATATAAGTTAGAGCGCGGCTAGCATTCCTAACGGGATATCAATTTAAACGCCCGTGTGGTCCCGCCTTTTTGTTTCAAAGCCCACCGGCTGGTAGGACCTGTGGGCTTAGGTATACGACGTCATGCAAATCCAACCAAGGTAAAGCCGTCACTATGGTTGTATATGGTGGTAAGTTATTCTGTCGGGGTGTAGATAAAGTCATCTGGGTAGTAGGTGAGAATTTATGTGCGCAGCCAAATAAAGGATGCAGCTTCAGTAGAAGAGAGAGAGAAGCAAAGGTGATTCTGCTATAAAATAGACGAGCTTTCCCACGATCAGGACATTATTTCCCTTTCATTCTTGAGTATCTGCCTTCGTTTTATTGTCACCATAGACCCTACCAACGAAACTCAGCGTTTTCACTCACCTGAACATATTACGATATAGAATGTGAGAACCGTCACCCGTGTACATAGACTAAGGTACAGAGAAAAGACAGAAGAAAAGAGGTGCAACATATATACAAGGTGGTTAGGTGCGTTATGCCCTACCGGCCGAGTGCCTTGCAATCAGCTCAGCTGAACCTCGACTCGGTCAGGTCCACACGCAACAGTACATATCACCGAAAACAACTCGGCCAAATCCCTCTGCCACCCTACACAGCATCCCCACACAGCATCCCTCAGAATGGAATGTCCATGAGTAAAGGACTCAAAAGTGCCAAGTGGCAGTAAGCGGGTGAGGTGCTTTGCTATTCGTGTAATAGCTTGTTTTGTGGCCACGTGATTTTGGCCGATTTTTTCACGACTTTATTACTTTGGAAATGCTCGACTGGTTATCGCGATCCATCCGGCCTGAATGGGATCTTTCGGTCGACGGTGATGGGGACACAAGTAGCTTGTTAGAGTTTAGCGAGTTTAGTAGAAGTTGGGATAGAACTAGGCAAGCCCTCGTCCTCACTATCTATGATACATCCCCTGCCAAAATATGCCAAGTTTAAGTAAAAGGAGAGCGGATAAAGTTTACAGCTCCTCCTATTACTGAATCTGCTAAATGAATTTTATTATACAAGGATGGTGGACAAGAAATGTTCTGTAGTATGCCGTCATGTGGGGCTGCACTAGTGGGGCGGAAAATCTGTCATGTCGGCCATCTGCAGCTGGTCCCAGGTGGGGCCGATATAACTCAAACGCAGCCTATAGTCTGGCATTGTAGCCACATGGTTATACTCTGTACTGCAGTTTAGAGGTACAATTGCATAAGCCAACACCATGCATTCTCACGTAGTCCGACCGCGGAAAAACACATGCCGTTGTTACTCCAAACCCCAGTACAACCACGTTTCAGAGAATTTTGATGACTTTCGAGGGCGCTACTTGAGTAGTTGGTGCTTGGTGAAACAATTACGTTCAGCTTACGTGAATTTTTCGCCCGGTGTGGCATGAAAATTGGCTGCTCCCAGTGGCAGGTCGGTTCTAGTTCGTCTAGAAAGGTATTGAGTTGGTTAGACGATGTACTAGTTAAAGCCCAGGCAATATCACAGCCGCTACCACAATTGTAACCACCATCACCACCGGAACGACTGGGACCTGCAGACATGCACTTATTAGCATAGAGCATATAACTACTGCCCCATCTAGCAGCCAAAATATTGAAACATCTAGTCAAAGAACTATCATCCGCTTGATGACAGTAGTGAATGTATGAACTATGATTTGAAAAACAGCTGGAAAGCTGGAGAATAAAGTATGATGATATAATGTGTGCGCAATGTAAGTAACAATGTTGGCATAGAAAGTAACTAGGAATGTGGCGGTGGTTACGGGAAAGAGTAAACGACAGACTCATTTCTGTATGAATGAGACTTCGTCCGATTCTATGGAGCGAAAGTAAACCCGCGCAGTAAGGGATGGAAGTGATCTGCAGTTGCAATGATGGGTTCAACTAAATTGACGTTGATTGGCTACATTGTTGCACATAAGGACATCTTATTGGCCAGCCAAGTTGATCGTCATTCCAAGAGGGAAATGCCAAAGAATCTGAGGAACCAGAATGTGCACGTGGCCATCAAAGACTTCGATTGATATCCCCTACATGTCACTGGATTTACAATCTATCGCAGCCGCCAACAAAATGCCCACCAGAACCCAGGAACCAACATCTGCATACCAAGCGTCATTGGTAACGCAACGTAAGTTTCCGGCCCCGCACAACTGCGACCAAACGTATCCGAAATCTGGAACTAACACGTCGGGGATATATGCGCAGAGTTTGATTTGCCATTCCAAGACTCGAGGAATGTTGGAAGTCGCCGACGTGAGAATAGGATGGTTGGTTGTGTAGAGATGAGCCCTGTTGATAGGATCAAGAGAACGCCTGATGGAATTCCAGCGGGAGCAAGTAGCGGAATAAGTAGGAGGGATTTAGTCGCTCAACAGTTTCAAGTGAGGGTGTTCGGCCTCAGTTAGACCCTTATTGCAATCATCATTCCAACAGATGTACCAACTGTTGCATCTTAACTGATGGTACAGTGTTTCTCAGTATGACTCATTCTTTGTTTTGACCTGACAGCGTGGTCAACAGAGGCAGAGCTCGTATTTTGGAGCACATGGCGGGGATTATTGATATCTTGCTGTTTCCGACCAATACCAACGGGTTGTTTCCAAAGGATGAGTGACCAATTTACTGCAGGCATTTTCTAAGACAGTTCAACAACTTCTGTTTAGTTAACAGAGCAGCCGCGTGTTCCGGGCTGTTGAGAGATTCAGGCCGTTCGCGGCCGGCCTAAGGCTGTTCACGAATGTCCTGTGGTCGCTACACAAACGCCAACGGCCTAGGCTAAACGTAGGATCCTCGAATGGTCTGGGAGAGAAACCACCAGTAGCCTAAGGCCAATTACTGCTACCAATAACACCAACAGTACTGTTCTGTGCCATGTATGCGAGTGAGCGATAGAGGGTAAATGATGGAGGAAGAATGAGGAACTGGCAACTGAGAGGCCACTAGGCACCACGCTTTGACATGTTTGTTTTATGGAAATTGATGGTGCGCGTTAAGGGGAGCACGCAAGTGAAGACATGATTTGTGAAATATAATCGTAGGCAGAATAATTCGTACTAGCGTTAAATAATGTTCTAATAGTGTAGTGAGGGAACATGCAGTAAGCAGGTGTCGGACAGGTTATATTCTCGATTACTCCAGCGTTAGTATGGCAAATCAGCAGCCGACAAATCCAATTTTTCTAAGTATTTTGTTAGGCCATTGGTGGATCCTCTCTTTCGCCTAAGCTGTTCAAAATCCAGGCCGTTCGTGGTTGGCTTGGACCATTCGCGAACGGCCTTACGCCAACCACGAACGGCCTAAATCTATCAATAGCCTAGAACACGTACCACAATATAGAGGAGAGTATTGCATATATATATAGAACTGACACGAGCTGACCGCTAGCGGGGGCTGACAGCACACTTCTCTCTCGTATATAACTCGCGTCTTTCTCGTTCTCTCTTCTCTTTGTATCTAAGTCTATTCAGATGGTTCTCCTATCCACGATTGCAACAGAGAGCTGTAAGTGTGTACAGACGATAGTACAATAAGAAAGAAAATGCGAAAGACCCGAGATATATATAAGAGAGCTATGTGTCGCATGCTTCCGGGATACTCTGCCATCAGCTTATGGTCAGCTCACGTCAAATCTACGTAATATACTAATTGTGTTCACCGCCACAGGCGCGCGTTTATAGATGACAATTAATATGAGTTCATGAGCCTGTAGTATAGTTAAGGAGCGGCTTAAAGAGTTAGGCTTACTTGCTGAAAACCCTTGATTGGACTACCGGACAAAGGAGCAGGGATTGCATGATGTCAGTTAAGATGCAACCAGGATCCCATAAGTGACAGACGATCATGAAAGAGTATGGAGGATTTGTCTGACAGTAGCATGATATCAAACAGGGCAACTAACACTAAATTGAATGTAAGGTATTGATGTAGATTTAAACCGCTCCAACATAAACCTGGATTTGTGGTGCGGGCGAAATCGAGGCGGAGATCTAGAGATATGATCAGTGTAATTCTCATCAAGTAGTTTCCTAGAAGCTCAAGAATTTAAAATTTCAAGGGAACCAAACACTTCAGCCACGGTATTTATTAAGGTGAGACGTGGAGTTCCTCGGAAGCAGACTACTTCCATTGTGCTCCTCTATTCCAATTGGCGTTGCCACACTAACGCGGATATTCGTTGCAACGTTACTTTCATGGCGCTAGGCAAGGGAATGCATAACATCCCCCCGTTAATTAAACTGAGGAGAGATCAGCCAATCCAGAGCTCCTGGAGAAACACCATGACGGACCGGCAATCCAGCGTGTTTCAGACGATTAGTTGACAAAGGACTAGATCCAATAGGACCAACTTCAAACCAATGCTGGAGGATATACATGCTCTATTCTTAGATTATTACACGTATTGCAGTTGTTGAAATAGTGATGCTAGAGAAGCTTGATTATTCTATCTAAGAGGGCCACAAGGCCAGTATATATATGAACCTATCAGTACGGCTGAATGCCATCAGCTCGTACCAGAGTCAACAGTCATCTCCAGCCATACGAGACATCACCGCCTCCGGCCATACTAGACATCTCCGTCTCCGGACATACAAGACATCTCCGTCTCCGGCCATACAAGATATCTCTGTCTCCGACCGTTCAAGACATTTCCGCCTCCGGCTGAGACCTGTATATGCAATACTCCCCCCTCTTGTTATATACCGTAGAGCAAGACACAAAACAAAATGAAACAAAGTGATTCTCATAACAGCCTCCTTTAAACCCTGCGAGGATGAGCAGGGAAAGAGTACTGCCATAGCCTGAGGATGGCCATCCATTAAGAAACAAAGAAATCTACGTACCGAAAGAAAAAGTGAAACAACCTTAAATCGACCTTTATTACCATAGCCCCATCGCCTTTGTGAATTTCTGGTGCTTATCCTTCGACAAGGCCTTGGTTACTATATCTGCCACATTCTCGTTCCTATGCAGGTAGAAGTAGTCAACTATCATGCGGGCATAGAGGTCTCGTCTATTGTGATAGCAAATGTCGATATGCTTCATGCGAGCTTTTATGATTCCAGTTGTGATGTCACTAAGTGCGCCTTGATTGTCGCAATTGATCGGGAGCAGCGATGCATCTTTGCCGTGTATATTTCAGTGGAGCTGGAGCAGCCATTTCGCTTCACGGGAGCCCACGGAGCAGGCGATGTATTCGGCTTCGAGAGTTAACATAGCGATGAGATCTTGCTTTTGCGACTGCCATGAGACAGCTCCGTTGCTAAGAAGGAATACATGACCTCCTTGAGATTTGCTGTTGGCACTATCATTGGCCCAATCGGAGTCCATGTAGCCAGTGAGTTGATCATTGCTGTTAGTGCTGCTGCTGCTGCTGGCAATGTGCAGTCGAAAGTTGGTTGTGAATTTGAGATACTGAAGGACTCTTTTGGCGGCGGTGAGATGGCTAGCGAAAGGACGGGAATTATATCAGCAAAGTGCAGCGACTGGGAATGAGATATCGGGCCGAGTTGCAGGTGCCGCGTACATCAATGAGCCAACAATTGCCTGGTAGCCTTTGATATCTTGTTGTTCCTTCTCCCCCCAATCCTCGGTCAGATCTAGCTTTAAATTAGGAACCATTGAAGTTGGTGCACCGTGAGCATTCTGCATATTGAATTGTTTGAGAATCGTGGTGATGAAGGTCTTTTAGCCAAGACTGATCACAGTGCCTGTGCCGGTGCCGGTACTGTTTTCCTCGCGGTGGATTTCGATGCCGAGGAATTGGCGTGCCGGGCCGTGATTCGGAAGCTTGTATTTTCCCGAGAGCCTGGCCTTGACTTCGATCGCGGCTGTGGTAGCCTCTTCCAGGTACAACATCGTGATGTCGTCGACGTACAAAATCATCAGAATACCATCGCTGCGGAGATACAGGTTAGGGTTGGCCAGGGACTGTTTGAACTCAAGAGAGAGCATAAAGGTGTCAATATCATTGTGCAAATGTCGTGGTACTTGTTTGAGGTCGTAAAGTGCTTTCTTTAGTCGAAAAATGATTGTAGGTGGGTTGAGGCATTCTGGCCAGCCTTCAGGCAGCGTCATATAGATATCATCGTCATTGATCTCAGGATTGAGAAAAGCAGTGACCACAGCCAAATGATCGATGTTCCAGGCATGATTTCCGACCGTAGAGATGAGATACCGAAAAGTAGTGAGCTTTCCGACAGGGGCATAAGTTTCTCTGAAATCTGTTTGTTCATAGCCTTTAATTACTAGGGGTGCTTTGTACCGAATTGTGCCGTCAGGATTATGTTTCCTCTTGTAGACCCATTTGGAGCCGATTGGCTTGACTCGCTATTGCCTTGCTTCCCAGGAGTTGACAGTTGTGAATGTGTTATTGAGCAGAATCGATGTGCATTCATCTTCCATTGCTTGTTTCCAGTGATTGTGATGTGGACTGTCCATTTCTTCCGCGTGTGTGAGTGGATCACTGGTCGTTGATGCGTGAGCCTTTGCCATGATGATTAGTGCCTTTGCGGAGATCTTCACCTGACTTCTTGTGATACGATTCGTGCGTGGTTGTTGGCATGATTGCTTGGTCATGGCCGCCATTCGGCAGGCTGTGTCATTTTCGCGGCGGAGATGTCGATTGTGGACAACAGTTTCTCCGGACACCGGTGGTTCATCCTCCTAGTCAGGAGGATTTAATTTCACACCTGTACTTGCAGGGAGACTTCGATGGTTGTCGGGCAGATTGTAGGCTGTATCATCGTCAGTACAGTCATGATCACCACTTCCGTGGCCTTCACCTGTTCCACTGGTTCCTGCGCGGTCATGGAGAAGTCCATCTCCACCCATTTCAATTTCCTCGACATATTCCGTCTCTTCTGGTAGTTCAAAGATGTCTGTTTGGTCTCCTTGTAGACATGATGCATGGGCATTCCTCTCCTCATCGAGAATGACATCTGACTGTGATCTTACTACTCGGAATGCTGGGTCCCATATCCTTCTAAGTGTACTTGAATCGTGTACGTAAACGACCATCACGCATGGCTTGGATCTTGCACTGAATTTTCCATGGCGTTGCGGCTTGGAAATAAGTCGACTGGGGTAGCAGTCGAATCGCAGAAGGAGGTGGAGAGGCGCTGTGTACGAGATGTCATTGCCATCAATGTCGTGAGTGGGCTTGCCAAATGCTTGCAGGATCTCATATGGAGTTGGATATGGTGCCTGATGGCCGTCACGGTCGTCACTTTTCGTTTGGCCTTCATTTGGGGTTCGCTGGTGGAGGTAGACTGCGGTATTGCCTGCTTCTCCCCAAAAGACAAGTGGCGCCTGGGAGTCAATCATCATGGATCGTGCTTTCTCGGTGATGGTCTGGATCATGCGTTCGGCAACGCCATTCTTATGGTGAGCATAGGGAGGACATGGTTCGTATGTTCTGCCACGAGAAGCGAGCACCTGTCAGAAGGTCTTATTGTCATATTTTCCGTGGCTATTATTATACCGAACTCGTTTCACTTCGTATCCGATGGAGTCCACTCGGGCTTGACATGATTGGTAGGCTGAAGTGCATATGATTGACTTCTTATCTGGAAGGACCGAAACAGAGGTGTATCGTGTGTAGTCATCGATGAATAGGATATAGTAGCGATGGCCAGTGGCAGTGGGCGTGGAGAATGGTCCGCACATGTCCGAATGTATCAGTTTAAATGGCTTTGTAGTGCGCTTGGTCTTCACTTTGATGATCTTCTGCTTGTGCTTGGCCTGGATACATGTGGTGCACATAGAGTCGTCTTTTGTATATCCATCAATTAGAGATTGTAGGGTAGTAGGATTGGTGTGGGCTAGACAGTGATTCCATAGTCGTGATTCTGTGATTGTGAGAGGCTTCCGAGTGGGCTTTGGAGATTTGGTGGCAGATGGACATTGAGGTACGGTGCTGGCTGCACTTGGAGAGGCGGTGTGGAGTGGGCTTGTACAAGGTCCGGTGGAGTGCGCAATTGATGGTATGGTGGTGTGTACGCTCGATGATGCTCTTTTTCTCTTTTTCTCTCTCGAAGTGGACTTGGTAGACATGCTTGGTACTGTCCAAGTGAGTGCAGTTGCTGGAGATATGATATAGAGATCATTGACTCCATTGCCTGTGATTGTAATTGATGGAGATGATATGGAGCACTTGCCAGGTCCAAATGTGGATGTGTATCTGACTGTGTCCAATTGCTTAATGGAGAGAAGGGAGAGCCGGAATGTAGGCCTGTATAGAGCATTGACTTCGTATTCCTGTGAGACGTTAACTAGTCCATGGTGGCTTACTGTAACTTCGTTATAGTCTCCGAGTTCAATGACTATTGGCTGACGAAGTTTCTTTATTGAGTTGAATCTGGTGCGGTCATTGCACATATGGTGAGATGCTCTGGAGTTGATGACCCATGCAGCTGGAGGGCAGGATGCAGTGAGGGCGGTTGCATTTTCGGCTAGTCAGATCAGGTCACGATTTCCTGCTGTAGCGAGCGAGGCAGATGCTGTGCCTTTGTTGACCTTGTTGCGTTGATCCCGGGCACGTTTGAAGTGGACACAGTCGGCTTTGAAGTGTCCTGTGAGACTGCAGTGGTAGCATGTCCGCTCTTTATTCCTGGAGTTATTTGTATCACTTTCAGTATGCTTTCTTTTTCCGCATGCCTCGGTGGTATGATTGTCCATTTTGCAGTATGTGCATTTGTGCTTCTGGCGTCTGTTTCCTCATCCACCTCCGCGTCCACCACCTCATCCACCACGGCCACGGCCACGATTTCTGCCACGGAAGTATAGGACCCCTCCGGAGAATGCATCTCCGATGTCCCTGGTTAGGGTCGTCCACTCGGCATATTCGCGGATCGCATCCATACACCGCTGGGCCGTGGGAGCAGGGATTCGCTGTTCAATGATTTGGATAGTAGTTTCATATGAATTGGATAGGGTAGTGAAGATATGTGTTTTCATGGCATCATCAGTGATATTTTCGGTGGTGCCGATTAGCATCTTGCAGAAGCCGATTAGTCTGGTAAAGTACTGGGTGACAATTTCATCTGGCAATAGTCGAGAGGCGGTGAACTTCCGCAGGAGTTGGGTGCGGCCAAGTTTCGTTGAGGCATTGTCAAGTCAGTCTCTAAGTGCTTCCCACATTTCCACGGGGTAGTAGATATCGTCGATGAGTGGAGGGAGTGTGTCACACCATCCGAGGTGTATTTGTGCTAGTGCTTTATGGCTCGGTCATGCCAGCTTCCTTTGAGAGGGCGTAGGGTGATGTTATTGCCAACATGGAGGAGTTCCACACCGGTGACGATATTGTAGGCTTCCTTGGTGATGAGGACTCGGCGAATCTTCTGCTTTCAGGCAGGGTAGTTTTCCTCGGTCAGCTTGGGCAAAATGCCATGATCGGTCTTGAATGTTTTGTTTAACCTGTTTTTAGAGTGGAGGAGGTTAGGAAGGTGACAATGTAGAGTGATGGATTGTGATGGTGTTGCGGCTGATGAGCAGGGATGGTTGTGAGTGGGTTAGGGTTTTTGAGGCTCTTAATTGTAAGAGATAAATAGAGTATTTTTGGAGTAAAGATTGTAGCGGGCGCCGGACTCATAACCTGTTGAAATAGTGATGCTAGAAAAGCTTGATGATTCTATCTAAGAGGGCCACAAGGCCAGCATATATATGAACGTATCAGTACAGCTGAATGCCATCAGCTCATACCAGAGTCAACAGTCATCTCTGGCCATACGAGACATCACCATCTCCAGCCATTCACGACATCTTCGTTTCCGGCCATACAAGACATTTCCGTCTCCGGCCATACATGACATCTCTGTCTCCGATTGTACAAGACATCTCCGCCTCCGGCTGAGATCTGTATATGCAATAGCAGTGCTCTAGGACCACATGGTGATGCACCATCCATCACTCGATTGGACTTGCTTTTTCTCTGTTGGTATGAAACTTCAACCTTGCGCTGACAGCGATCAAGTGGTGACAACACGAAATGCTAAGAGCAAAGCAGTTACCCCATTGCAACTTTCGATCAGTAGTAAACAAATTGTAGCCTTAACACCAACCAAACCGCCAACAAAGCTCCGGAGCATGCCGAACCCCCCCTCAGCCACTAGTCCCAACCAACTCAACGGCGAATGCGATATAAAGAATTAAGTGTGGCTGCAGCAGGTGCCGCCTAACTTCAACCAAACAGGAATACGTATCCACCCAAAAATTGGAATTGCTCCAACAATTCAATTCTACTTTCACTGGTTTGTTGCACTCAGGCAATGACAGATGCGGATAATATTTCAGCTGCGTTGGACACTCCGATTCCGGCTGACCCTGATTCTTCGCCACCCCAAGCTTCAAGCGGATTTATGAGCTAACAACAGAACAGACTGAGAAAGCATATGTCTCCCCTGCCGACTCTATATCACTCCGTCACTTCCATCTTCCGGAATCATTGTTCACTGTTAACACCACGCCACCAGATTCCCCGCCGTTTCCCACAATTAGAGGGCTTGGTTTTTGTTTCTCTCATTCGGCAGAAAATCTACTTAGTGCATTACTGTATCCGCACTATCAACTCCGCCGCCTCGGACAATTGGTTTCCTCAAAGTTGCTTCAACGTCAACCCCATCGCATCCGTTCCTTTCAACCCTCCAGGTTCATCCGTTCTACCAATAACACGGTAATAGCGACCTCGATCCTGGTCACCAGTGCAATTGTTACCACTGGAACGAGTACGGAGGGAAGGAACATTCCGTACCATCAGCATCTTTCCGATATATTACGGTCGACGTCAAGGATTATTTATCAATAACGTAAGCTTTCTTAAGCGAGGCCACGACAATCTATATCATTTATCCGCACCGACAAGATGGACCCATCTTCTTCCGCTCAATCAGCCGCCACGGGGAGTGAATGCAACACCAGAAGCAAGTCACAATTATTGATCGGTTATGCAGCAACGGAAAAAAAGAACCATCTGCATTCAGTTGGCGCACCGCCCAGACGGTCCGAACCCAAACCGAACCTATCACCAGACTTCCTCAGTGTAGTTCTACCGGACGCAGACAACCAGCTGGAACCCTCTAGCTTCGAACCATCTACCGTAGATATCAGTGATTCTGGCAATACCGCATGTGTCAAAGACAGGAATATGCAATCGGCAACCTCAGACAAAAACGATCCAACCATGGACAACAGTCTTGTGGATGAGTGTGGAGGCCATACGCGAGTTCTCTGCTTTAATGATGAGTTTTTGGATTGTGCCTTCTTTCCCGATCCAATATTCGATGATCCAGGTATTCGTTCAATGTTTACGGACGCCGCACTGAGTAGGGGAGTGTTCTGGCATAAAGAAACCGGCCAAATCGTTGAGGAAGTGGCTGAAATCCCTGAAAGAGTGTCTCAGGTGTTGAATCGTGCTGTCTCGGCTGGACTGTCTAGCCACTTGTGTTTAGGGTTGTCATCTGGCTCTTCTGTGGACTCTAATTGTTGAGCTTACGGAATGGTTCTGGTTGTGATATGCACTGGATATACATGCAATTGGCATACGGTTTAGTGTTATCGCTGGTGGTGTATATGTGAGGGTGTGAAATGGGCCATGGTTATGTGCAGACTGTTGAGTGGCCTCTAGCGTTGCTTCTTTTCTGCTTTCTTAGTTCCCTGGTGCTCAGGTGCACCATTCGTTGCATTTAAAAGTTGACCGAAAATATGACTGGAGATTTATGCTATCTATTCCATATCGGGGCACTTATTAGATACGCTATAGTTTGGGCTATTACTGTGCTAAGGCTTAAAACCTTACTGTATCTATATACTATGACTACAGACGGATAAGTGTACCCGTGTTTAGTTCCTTAGAAACGCAGCATATGTAGACCCTAAAAGATTCATGTTCGAATCAGAAGTATACAAAGACCTTCCTCCAGCAGTCAAAATGTGGTTGGGAGGGTTGAAAGACCTACTAAGCGGTCGTCATCTCATGTGCGCTAGTGCTCGCTTATCGATATACATAGTTGTCGGTTCGGTCCGTTCCGCGCAAATCACACAAACGTACCTGGAGTAAACCCCTATAACTGAAACAGGGCTACCCTGGCTCGATTAAGTCCACGGGTTTTGATCCGATTGCAGAGAGTTCTCTATACGGATAGTGTATGACAATGCGTACTTCACCCCGGTTTCTAATTTGTAATAAACTACACTGTCGCAGCATATGCAGTATCACGACAGAAATAGTTAGTGTTTTTAGCAAATAATCACTGCAGTGAATCAGCTACAAACCGAAGTAGCTGCTAAAGTATTATGAAGGAATCACTCCCGCAAATGTGAATGGCAAAAAGCACGGGTGCGCACAGTACGCACAGGTACGCATGTGCAGTTCCCCAGTCCCAAACAGATGAGATTAGATTAGATCACTTTGCTTAGTAATTACTTATCAGAGTGCAGGCTGTTTGTTGTTGTTTGATCATACTATATTGACTCTAATTAGAGTATGACAGGACCCTGATATCCCCTCCGCCTCCGGGCGAGCCGGCTAGATGGCGGAGCTCCTCCCCCGCTACCCTTTGTCCCCACTGACAAATGAAAGATGAGAGAAAGACAAAAAGGAATAGAAAGAAAGAAAGAATGGTATAACCCCGTTGCCGCCAGTGCCGCTCCTGAGCCCCAAGCCCTGAGCCCGCTCCATACAGCTACTTCATTTGGGCAGAAACTTCTCGACCTCAGTGGCCGCCAAGAGGTCCATCCCCACTTGGTTGCAGTGTTCGATGGTATAAAGCTCAGCAATCTGCACGTGCCGGCATATGCCTACTTTCCAGCCCTTTGCCTTTCCCACCGTGTTTGATAGCTCTCTCTGGTGGTCTCTCCACCGGCTGCAGTGGCGGAAGAGGTGCTCCCGGATCTGCCACACAGTCCCTCCACACCACCAGCATTTGTCATCATCTCGGTGGCCGAACCACTTTAGGTAGACTGCAGTGGGCGCATTCACGGACTCCAGTTGGTAGAACCTGGTTGCCAGCGACTTTACACTTATCATCGGGATAGGTCTTTTGTCCCCGCCTTGCCCTTGATTCTGTAGCTGAAGTGCTTGTTGAACATGTCGGCCACCCACTCCACCTTAGCTGCTGACCATCCACCGGAGATTCGTCTAGCCCTGATACAGCATGCGCGGTATGGCCACTCTAACACTGTCCTTCCGCTTGCCTCTCGGGCCAAGTTGGCCTGACCATCTGCTTCTTCGTTTCCGGGGATGCCGGAGTGTCCTGGGATCCAGTGGTTCTCTGTTGCGATGCCATGGGCAAGGAGCCTCCGCGCCCTTCTGTTGATCTGCCCAGCCAGTTGCTGCCCTTGGCCCGGCTCCATGTGTGCCGCTTGTCGAGTTGCGGCGTGTGAGTCGCTGAAGACTGCCACTGTCTTCACTGGATGAAGTTGCAATGATTCTCTCTTGTCAATCGCCATGTCAAGCGTCACCCTAATTGCCCATGGTTCGGCGTCGAAGACCTCGATATGTCCAGTGCCCTGAAAACTGCGGCATGACCTCCATTCATTTCCATGTTCACGTACAGCTGCGGCTCCCACTCGGCCATCATCTCAGCGCGATCCATCTGTCCACCACGTCCAGACCCATGCTCCGATGTTGGCTTCTTTCTTTCTTGCCCAGTGCTGCGCGACACTGTTGGCTGCAGCGGTGTCGTCCAGTATGGTGATCCTGATGGGTGATTCCTCGCCCGGGGCTGGCCAGTTCATGCCTTCAGTTGTCTGGCCAAGCTCATGCTCTCTCCTGACAACTCTGCATATCGGTGCACTGGAAGAGGGGTTCCTGTTTAGCTTCTGTAGCTTGCTACTGCATGTGTTTTCCAGTCTCGCTGTGAATCGCTGTTGTCTGGAGTCTAAGGTCACTGGCACCGGTTTGAGCCCTGACTCAGTCATTAGTGCACCCCGCGGGGTCGTGGGCAGCGCACCCAGGATTGACCTGGCTTGTCGATTGAGGAGGAGTTGGAGGTAGTCTCGCCTGCCTACTTCCCTGGAGTCCCACCTGAGCTCACTCCCATATAGTGCAACCGCTTGGATGCACACCACTTTGATGGTGCTTGCGCTCTCAGGAACAACACCGTATGTCTTGGTAAGGGTTCAGAGCCTGGCTTCTGCGGCCCTGGCTTTCTTCATGCATCAGTTGTGGTGTTCCTTAAAAGTCAGATGTGTCTCCATCCAGACGCCCAGCCAGCGTATAGCCTGTGCGTTGATTAATATGGACCCTTTTCCGACTGTTATCTTTGCTGTCAGTTTTGGCCGGAGGTGTTTCCTGTGGCCCCGTCTGCACATGAACAGCACTGCCTCCGTCTTCGCAGTGTCGAACTGTAGCCCTCGTCTGTTCGCCCACATGATGCTACTTGCTGCTGATCATTCAAGTATCGAGACGACATGGTTGACATCGCTTCCGGTCGCCACCCCGCTGAGGTCGTCTTTAAAGGTTAACCCCTCTGCCTCTGATATGTACTCTTCGACCGACTTGATTAGTCCTGGGGTGTGGATCGCAAACAGGATCGGTGATACAGGTGAGCCTTGGGGGACACCTACCTCCACTAGGTGTCTTTCCATGGCGTTGACCTCAATAATTATCTCCACCTTCCTTACCAACAGAAAGTTCCCCGTCTATCATATAAGCTCTCCGTCCATTTGCCTGACCATCATGAAGTTGACTAGTCTTCCTTTTGCCATGCTCAGGAAGGCTGCCTTAATGTCCACGAGAAGCAGGCCTGTGATGTGGCCATTTGTCCAGGCCGCATGAACTCTGTCGACCATGATGGCCGCTGCATCGAAGGCTCACCACCCTTTCCTGCTGCCAAATTGTCCATCACTCAGTAGCCACCTTCTTTAGGCCTCCTCTGAGAGCAGCTACGCGGCTACTTTCTCGTCCACATTTCCCATGCAGCTAAGCAGCGATATAGAGCGTTAGGCCTTTAGTTCTGTATAGTCATCTTTGCCAGGCTTGCCAATCACCACGCCGCTATCCCGCTTCGATATGGCTGGGTGTCTCCCAGTGTGAATTGCCGCCCTCGTCAGCTTCAGGATCCTCTCTTTGTCCCACTTCCAGAGCAGCCGCATAGTGCCAAAAGACAGCTTGTTTGGTCCCAGTGCTTTCTTGACTGACTTAGAAAATAAGGCTCGCTCGACTGCTTGCTCAGTTACACGTCTGTGTGCCCGTCCCACTGGAAGAAGTTCGTAGTACTGGTCGCCGTCGTTCGGGGGAAAGAATTTGTGCCTCAGCATCTCCTCCTTCTTCAATGATGTGTTTGCTTGCTTGCCTGCTCTGTCTGTTAAGGCCGCCACAGTCATGCCCACTCGAGGGTTCGCGTATCTTGCCACTCTCCACACCTCGGCTCCGCTAAGGTTTTGGCAGTAATCTCTCGACATTGTTCTATTGGACTGCCAGATCCACTTCTGGAGCTCTGCCTTCGCCCGGGCAGCCTCCTCTGACTTCCGTCTTCTCCTTCTCTCTCTCCCTACCGTCCTTCTTCTTTCTTTGATGTCTGTGTTGCACCACCTCTTTGCCCTGGCACAAATCCTGATGTTCTTTGCCGTGGCTTCGCAAACGCTGCCCATTGCTTCCTGACAGCATGCAGCCTCCTGCTCCACCTCGTCCTCTGTGCACTCTGCATTTAGTTGAGCTCTCTCCTTCACTAATTCCATCCATAGCTTCTCCGCTGCCTCCGCGTCCTCCTCTATCAACCCAGCTACATTGCACCCTACTACCCTCTCATCATCCACTTCCTCCTGCCTGGCTACGCGCACCTACCATTCTATAACCTCATGGTCGGATCGAGTGGCATGGTCATCGGCCAGTATGGTCCACTTCACTAATGGTCGATTTCCCAACATCAGGTCGATGTCTGACTCACCTTGCTGCTCCTCTCTTGTCCAATGGTGGGTGGGCCTGCTGTCATTTCCAATCTCCTGTCCCTTGTCGTCAATCACGCCTTCACAGAAAGCAGTATTCTGCTGAACTTGGCATCTTGTGTCCCATTGTTTGGTGTGGGCATTGAAGTCTCCTTCAAGGACAATGCTGCCCTGCCGAATGACTCTTTCCCAGTTCAACATTCGCGCCAGTCTCTCTCTATCTCCTGACTGCGCGTCTTTTTGATCGTAAACATTGACAATCCTGGTAATCTTGTCACCTCGTGTCCTGACTTCGATATCGATAACATCGTCGTTGGCCCCTCTGCTCAAAACCATCTGCTCATCAACCACCAGACCACTCCCCTTCTGTATCGCCGTCCAAACTCTTTTTCTTTTTCTTATTTTGTATGCCGAATGGCTGTTCACAATCTCTTGTCTTTCTCTCGGTGGCTCTTGCAAGTACACTACATCTGCCCTGCGTTTGACTCCTGTCTTCAGCGCCGCAATCGTCCACTCGTATGACCTTGCGCAGTTTTGCTAGATCACTCTAACGATTGTTGGCCAGAGCTCACTTTTCAGTCTCAGTTTCGGTATGAGTCGCTAGCCTGGTTGCAGTCTCAGTCTAGGCCATCGTGATGTCACTTGCCTTCCCCGGTGCCTCTTCTTCTTGGTCCACATCCGCCATCTCTTGTTCATCTCCCCATTCTGCCACCACGCCCTAAGGCGTAGGGCCAAGAACCGCTCTGTTCGAGCCGATTGCCATGTCCCGAGCTGCACTCGTGGACCCTCGTCCTGCGATCTCTATTTTTCTGCTCTGCCGTGCCGCTTCGATGGCCTCCCTCTTTTTCATGCACCTGCTGCTGAATGCGATGTGATTTTCTTTGCAATTAGGGCACTTCTCCAGCACGTGGCCACAGAGTGATCCCTGCTTTGCATTGCATCCCGCCACATTGCACTTGTGGTTGCTTGTGCGGTGATGGCCTGAGCAGTAGCCCCATTTGCGCTTGCTGTCACACTTGTTCTCGATGTGGCCCCACCCACCGCGGAGCTCACACCTGCTGGCAAGCACCTCGTTCGTTTACATTTCGACTCAGTACCACACCCCCGCCGCCTTGATGCCATGCTTGACCAAGCTCTCTGCCACATCGCTCCCCTTCAAGACAAAAACTACCGATGACGGGGCAATTTCTCCGTGCTGCCTCCTTTCCCTGATGGTATGTGCGTTCGCCAGCCACCTTACTTGGGTGGGGATCACTATACCCTCGTTATCCACTTCGACTTTTTCTAACATCTTCTGCAGACCTTCCGTGCCTTTCTCCATGTTCCGTACCAGAGGGACAGTGTGGATCTTTAGCCTGTCCCAGGACTCATTCTCTTCGACGTCCACGACTCCTTTGTCAACTGTCCTCGCTGCTGTAATGATGATATCGCAGGACAGCAGAGCCATCTCTGCTGTCGCATTCGGGTGCGTGATTTCAGTAATCGCACCCTTGGCGTTCCTTTTGGCGTTCAGGATCCTAATGTGGGCTGGTGCCTGCTGGTGGAAGAGCACTCTGTTGATTGGTGACGCGATTTCCTGGTCCATTTTATTGGAGAGCAGTACACTCTCGTCTCTTCTTCATATCAGGTGTCTCTCTGCTATGCTGGATCCAGCTGTCGGAGCGGCACCTGGGCCTGGGCATGGGCCTGGGCTGATGGGTGCTCTCTGAGTCATGGCTCTGGGTGGGACAGTCTCCCACTGTCTAGTGGGTGTGGGTACTGACTATGGTTTGGGCGCTGGCTGCGGTTTAGGCTGCAGTTTGAGCTGCAGTTTGGGCTTCGGTTGATGCTGCAGCTGTTGGCACTCATCTGATCCCTCTTCTCACGTCGTGTCTGCATGTTGGGAGGCCTCTAGCCCCCCACCGTCAGTCCTCCCAGTCATTTCTCTCTCTGTCTCTCTCCCCTCCCGGCCTTGTGATACACCTTTCATGGTTTTTGCGATCATGTTCGTGATGCCCGCCCCCCACAGCTTGTCATCAAAATGGCGGGTGTCCCTCTTATGGTCCAGCTTGACAGAGGGCTAGAGGAAGAGAATTGGCAGGTGGGAATTGACTGACGGCTAGTAGGGGCAAGCAGCAATGGTCATCCGCTGGCAAGGGCGAGCACCAATGGCCATCGCCTGGCCAGGGGGAGCAATTTGGCCAACGGAAGGGATGTAAGATGGTGGCCGAAACCTTGACCTTGAGCTAAAAGTTAAAACTGGAGCAAGAGCACTGGCCCGGGCCAGAGCGAAGCACGAGCACAACCAAGAGTCCGAGCAAGTGCTACAGTCAGTGCTCCGCCAGAGCTCGAGGTTTTCGCGCCAGAAACCTAGGGATGGGAGGGATGTTAGAAGGCCAGGAGCGAAGGAAACGAGGTATAAAGAGGAGCGGTGCGGCAGTGGTTGAGGCAAAGCAGTGCCTCCAGCTTCAAAAAACAAACACACAGCATCTGCTCATACTCTCTCTCTATTACAAACACTTCTCCCGCACCTCTTCTCACCGCCCCCTCCGATCCAAAAATGCAAAACAATGTTGACAAACTCCAACTTCACCTACAGCCAGTCCAGCAACGGAGGCCGGGCCTCGGACCTCGGCAGCAGCAGCAGCAGCACCGGTCGCCAGCTCCACAGCAGCACCCGTGGACACAACACTACCCCACCGTCCCAACAGACGTAAGGAGACAGCTAGGCAACCCCAGCCAACACCCAGGACACAATCCACCTCTCGCAACACAAAGCGACCGCCCCAAGCATACAGTCAGACAGGAGAGGTCAGAACACACCTGATGTCGACATCAACGTCATACTCCGAGCCCTCACACCAGCTCGCAATGTCTAGTGTCAACCAGCTCCCGCAGCAACCCCGCGTACGCAGGGCATGACAACCACGAGCACTGGCTCGCTCGCCAAACTACCATGTAATTACCCCATGCTTCTTCCGATCCAAGAGATATTGATAGCATTGGACACAGCAGTCGTGCAGTCCATATACACAAACAAGTTCCAAGCCGTAAACCTCCTGAAGCTCAAAGCTTTGTTCACCTAGGAAAAGAAACGCCCAGAATTTTACTCGTTTGGCACAGGAGAAGACAGTCTCAACCACTTCACGACCTGCAATGACGTTTACCTCGAAGAATACAAATCAATATCCCACCTGATGCGCCCATTCATGATCTACATGAGCAAAAAATTATTGAAGTCACTGGGTACCTCTGAGTGTATCTGAGAGTTGTCGGACCAGAATCACAGGGTGGCCAAATTCCAGAGTTTACTGGACCGACGCAGTGGACTTCAGGTGCACGTGGGAGCACCTGAGAGCGCCAGTAACAAGACTCGGAGCGCTGACGACAAGCCTGCGAGCGCCAGCGACAAGCCTGGGAACACCTCGGATCACTGTAGAGCAGTCTGGGAGAAGCAACATGGTCTTTGGGAACACTGCTGGTGCGCCTGGAAATCATAGCTACTACTTCTCATTCAACGATTTTTAAAACTCATGTATTCAGTTTGTATTTTCAACTATGTATCTATGTATCTATATAGCTACACATCTACACAAGGTATATCTGGACTGGCTGCAGGCGGTGCTTGAGAGCAAATCAAGGTGTACCTGAAGATGATGATCGAGTGAACACCCAGAACGATCTGGAGGCGGTTATTAGGTTAACTGAGAGATGGACTTGGAGGCCGTCATCGAGCGAGTGTGGAGATTCACAGGGAGGCCCCGATCGAGTGAACTCAGAGATGCACCTGGAGGCCGTGATTGTGTGAACTGGGAGATGTACTTGGAGGCCACAATCGAGCGAGTTTGGAGATCCACTTGGAGGCCATGATCGTGCGAACTTGGAGGCCGTGATTGGTCAGGTTTGGAAATGCACTTGGAGGCCATGATCAAGTGAACGCAGAGATGCACTTGGAGGCCGTGATCGAGTGAGATGGGAGATGCATTTGGAGGCGGACATCGTGTAACTCAGAAATGCACTTGGAGGCCGTGATCCAGTGGGTTTGGATATGCATTTGGAGGCCGAGATCTTGTAACTCAGATGTGCACTTGGAGGCCATGATCGAGTGAGTGCGGAGATGAATTTGGAGGCCGAGATCGTGTAACTCAGAGATGCACTTGCAGGCCATGATCAAGCGGGTTTGGAGATGCATTTGGAGGCTGAGATCGAGTAACTCAGAGATGCACTTGATGGCCGAGAAGGAGTGAGTTTGGAGATGCATTTGGAGGCCGAGATCGAGTAACTCAGAGATGCACTTGGAGGCTGAGATCAAGTTGAACTCAGAGATGCACTTCGAGGCCGTGATCGAGCGAGTTCAGAGATGCACTTGAAGGCCATGATGATGGGAACTTGGAGGCCGTGATCGGTCGAGGTTGGAGACGCACTTGGAGGCCATGATCAAGTAAACTCAGAGATGCACTTGTAGGCTGTAATCAAGCGAGTTTTGAGATGTACTTAGAGGCCAAAATCGAGGAAGATTGAAGCAGTACATGGTGGAGGCTGATAGGAGGCGCGCAGGGTGCTGCAACTCTATCCATCAGTTAGTTAACTTGCAACTGTGGGAATGTGATGAGGTGACTTTACCATTGAGCTCTCATGGAGAGCTGGCTGGTGGCGGTCAATCAAGAACCGAGGTACGCTGGAAGTTGAAACTACATACAGGGGTCAACTCGTAATTGGGAGGATGAAGGGAAGAGAGACAATCGTGAGTGAATGCAGTATGCTGTACTCTGTGTATGATGTGCTTGGTATATACTGTACTCAGTGTTAACTCATGATGATGGCATGGAGAGATAGAGAGGGATGATTAAACTTTGTGTTCTGCGATGAAGGTAGGGATAGAGAGATGGGGGATGAAGGTGGGAACGATATGAAGGATACTAGAGGATATGAGAAGTCAGGGGTAGGACTTGCCTGATTGGGTTTGGAAGACCTCATAGTGGTGTTTTTACCCGCCGGATCAGGGGTAGTACCTGCCATATCAGGAATGGTAAATTGACTGGCACACGAAATTCTGTTATGTCCCAGTTTCCCATGATGATTTCCCCCATCCCCTCTCATCTCTCTTGTTCTCTACCATCACCTAAGAACACGAAGTTAAGTCATCTCTATCTATCTCTCCATGCAATGATCATGAGTTAACACTGAGTACAGCATACACTGAGTACTGCATACACCAAGTACTGCATACACCGAGTACTGCAACATCCCAAGATCGACTGTCTCCCGCTCCCAGCCAGTCTCTCATCTCTCACCAGACCTTATTGAACTCAACTCTCTACATTCCCACGATTACGAGTTAACCAATGAATATAGTCTCAGCTGCCATCACAGCTCCCTCCCAATCTACTGACTCCAAATAGACCACCTCCGAGCACTCCCCCAATCTCGACCGATCACTGCCTCCAAGTTTGCACGATCATGGCCCACAAGTGCATCTCCAAACTGGCTCAATTATGGCGTCCAAGTGCACCTCTGAGTTCAACTCGGTCTCGGCCTCCAAGTGCATCTCCAAACTCGCTCGCTCGCGGACTCCACGTACATCTCCCAGTTCACACCATCACGGCCGCCAAGTGCATCTCTAAGTTCTCTCACTCAGCGTCTCCAGGTGCTACTGCAATTACGCTCCAGTACCATCTGCCGCCAGATTGGCCATATGTATATATATAGAAAAACTTAGATAGATAATACATGCCATATTATGATGCAGTGAATCTTGTGACTGTAACAAAGATGCATCTGATACATGCAATGCCTTGTGGTAATGGAACTCTCAGAACCACTACTGTGAGAATATGGCACTAAGTCTCCCGCAGACCTGCGCAGATGTGTCTACAGCTCCAAAATTTGACTATCCTATACGTCAAATCCCGTAGCATCCTGAATGCACCTCCATAAGTGCAGGTGCTCTCAGGAGCACTTGAGAATGATCTTGCAAAGTCTCAGAGCACTTTGCTTAGCTCCGGGGGGGCCTAGGAGCATCTGGAATTCCTTGGGAGCACCAGTGAGGTCTGCAGGAGTGACTGGGATGTATGGGTGTGGCTTCCGGACCGATTTACATTTTGCTGATGTACAGCGTAATCATATGCACATTCGCACCGCCCCCACAAAAGCTCCTACTCACCTTCGCCATCATGACCTACATACATACACTCTAAGAACACCTCCGCACCCACACATGCAACAGTGTACGAAAATTTTACATCGTATTCCGCAAAAAGAGAAAAAGCCGAGGCATATACAAACCATCAGGCTGGAGCACCTGCGACCACTGTGGACTCGAGACGGCCCAACACTTCAAACATGTGCCCGCCGATAATGCTTGCCCCAAGAAACGAGCACACACAGCCGGGGCCCCGGATGCCCCAACCAACTGCGGCATCTCCATTGATGAAATCTGCAACAACTTCAACAAAGTCACCTGCACCTACCGGACCTGCTGCTACACTCACGCCTGGACGATATGCCAGCGACCTCATCCAGCCACCCAGTGGAGCCAAAAACAAGGTGTGCCACTAAGCCAGCACATATTCCGGCTGCCATAGGGACCTGCAGGGCCCCTAACGGACAAACAGAAGATGCCCCCGCAACTCTGGAGCCCTCAACTCGAGTTTCCGTGCACACCCACAAACACCTGCCAACCAAACGTCAGAAACTGCGGACCTCTACTCGAAACAGGATGGCATCATTGGGTACAGAACCATCCAATCCCAGGCCTAAGAAACACGCTCATAGACATAATCCGCTACAGAGCATTCATTCGCTATACGTGTCCACCGCAATGTATCCTCAGATAAACCCAGTCATCCGGTCTCAACGACCCCACCTCAATCACGAAAGACATTGAAAAACGCGCGTCCACCAGCCAAGTCCTCACATTCAGAACCCTGCCAGCAGGATACATTGCATCACCACATGGACTTGCACCGAAGCAAGATGGCACCTGGAGGAGAATCCACCACCTATCATCGCCAAGCGGGCACTCAGTCAACGACTATATATTCCAAGCGTGGGGGACACTGACATACACCTGATTCGACGACTCCATAGCCGCAGTACAGGCCTGCGGGCCCGGAGCAGTTTTAATCCAACGCGACCTCACAGACACATTTCGCCACATCCTGGTACACCCCGACGACTGGTGGCTACTAGGATGCGGCTGGATGGGAAGATGCTGGTGCGACCAGTTCTTCCCATTCGGTTGCCGCTCATTGCCAGCCATCTTCAACCTCTTTGCAATGGCCTTGGAACGGATCCTCCAAACCCAACGGCGTTGGGAACATACACTCAACTTAATTGACGACTTCCTCACCATCTTTCCGTGCTCCGCAACATTCTCAGAAGCACCAAACAGGTACGAAGGAGACTTCAATCAGATCTATAGCGACCTGGGATTTCGAGTCAAGGAAGAACCCAACGAAGAGGGACACTGTATCAGATTCCTCGGCATAGAAATCAACACAGAAGCAATGGAGGCACGCCTGCTGCACGACAAGCACGAGAAAGCAACAGCACTGGTAAACTCCACAGTCGCACATCATTCAGTAACACACAGAAACTTCGAAACGACCGTGGGCTTCTTGTTATTTGCCTCCAAAGTGGTGCCAGCCAGCTGCCCCTTCCTTTGTCGACTCTACGACGCCCTCACGGCGACATCACCAACTCACAACATTCGAGTCTCATCGGATATCAAGAAGGTCGTCTCCTGGTGGCAGAGGTTCCTCCCACCATGGAACGGAATCCGACTCCTACACCTCCCATGGCAAATCTTAAGGCCATGGACAGACGCATCTGGACAGAAAGGGATTGGGGGCTATTTTCTCAGACCAGGAGAAACCCTGTCTAGCTTACACACACCGGCCCATCTCTTCAGTACCACTGTCCCACAGCAGCATAAAGCCAAACACATGAACTTTGAAGAAATGTACACATTGCTACACTCACTGCACACCTGGACAACCGAGTCTAGAGCCTGTAGGATCAAACTACACTGCTACAATGAGGCAGTCGTGGCAGCACTTGCAAAAGGAAGCATCAAATGCCAGGCAATCAGCCCGCTCCAGCAAATAGCCATGCACATAGCACTCCACAATATTGAGCTACATTGCATGTGGATTCCGACCAAGGAAAACGCTCTTGCTGACACACTCTCTCGATGGGACACAGAAAAAATCGCTAACCTCAGCCCAAATTTACCTCAGAAACAATCGCAAACGATGCACCAGACACCTGGTACGAGGATTGCAACCTCCCCCCCCAGGCCACAGGATATCTCTCGTGGGGACTCAGCTCCCTAACCCGATGCACATACACCACACCATGAAACGACTTCGCCCACTTCTGCGCAGTGCGAGGAGACACTCCCTTCCCAGCATCGGAGCAGCTGCTCGCAATGTGGACCGCGAAAGTCGGCGAAGGCAGCCTGCACACGCACACCATCAAAAGCTACCTCACAGGCCTAAAGTCACAGCACATCAACCTCAGGCTCAGCACCGAGCCATTTGCCAACCATCTCCTACAGTGCATCAGCAGAGGAATGAACCGATTCCATGGCCAACCGAACAAGAAAGAGTGCCTTCCAATTCCACGTTGCCTCCTCATCTGTATCCTCTCACTGCTAGACACAAACGACCCCCGGGATGCGAACCTCTATGGTGCCTTCGGCATTGCACACGCCGGATCCCTGCGGGCAGGCGAATTAACATGGACAGCGAACAACCGAATCTACGACCACACGGAATTCACACAATGGAACCTCACCTCAACATCGGTCCAATTCGAGGAGGACTGGCTACTACTCACACTGCCAAGCTCAAAAGCAGACCCCTTCTCCAAAAGAAGTGATGATCAAACTGTGGGCATCCAACAACGCCGCCTACCCAGTCACGGCCATGCCGCACCTTTACGAACTCTGCCCAAGCTGGACCCCACTCGCCTCTCTGTTCACCTGCCCCCCAAGAGATGGCCCAGGAAGGGAAGCATTCACACGAGAATACGCAGTCCAGCACATGCAGGATCTACAGGGAAAACTTGGAGTCAGGGGAGCATACTCGGGACACTCATTCCGAAGGGGATCTGCAACCTCGGCCAAGGCAGTGGGGCTGCACGATAATGAAATCCTACTACTCGGCCGATGCTCATCGAATGCGTACCAAGCCTATATCGACTACCACACCAAGCAAGTCTTCCAAATCGCCCGCTGCTTCCAAAACTCACCAGAACACTCTCCATAACACCCCCTCAACATCATTTGTGGGCTCCCACCGCAGTTAGGAGTGTCCAGGTGGAGTCGCGGCCACAGGGGCAGCTTGCGCTCCCCCCAGGCGGCACCTCTGTGTTAGGCTTCGTTTAGTGTTTCTTTCTGGTCTGATTTTGTCATGGTTCTAGCTTGCGAATGGTTTTGTATATGAGAAAATGAAATCACAGACGAAGGGAAGAGCCAGTCCACTAGATGGTCCAGCTTGACTGAGGGCTAGTGAAAGCAAATTGGCGGGTGGGAATTGACCGACGGCTAGTAGGGGCGAGCAGCAATGGCCATCTGCTGGCAAGGGCGAGCAGCAATTGCCATCAGGTCCCTAGGGCGAGCAATTTGGCCGACGGAAGGGACAGAAGATGGTGGCCGAACCCTTGAGCTTAAGCTGAAAGTGACAACTGGAGCAAGAGCACGGGCCCGGGCTGGAGCAAAGCACAAGCACAACCAAGAGTCGGAGCAAGCTCCAGAGTCAGTCCTCCGCCAGAACTCAGCCCGGGCCACAGCCAGAGCTCGAGGTTTTTGCACCAGAAGCCTAGGGATGGGATGGAAGTAAGGAGGCCAGGAGCGAAGGAAAGGAGGTATAAAGAGGAGTGTAGCAGCAGTGGTTGAGGCAAAGCAGCGCGTCCAGCTTCAAAACTCGCCCACCCATACCCCTATATATACCAAAGGCAGGCCTTTACGGTTTTCGACTCTAACACCCAGTAAATTGTTTTCCGGCCAGGAATGGGAGAGTGTAGGTGGAGCGGCGGCCACAGAGGCGGCCTCCACTCCCCCAAGGTGGCATCACTATTTTACACGTCGTTTACTGTTTCGTTCTGGTCTGATTTTGTGATGGTTCTGGCCTGGGAATGGTTTTGTATATGATAAAATCAAAGCCCATATGCAGGGAAGAGCGAGTCCACTAACTGCTCTGTATCTTGAATCCACGTCATCATTCCCAGCCGCTGTGCCTCCTCGCAGGCTACCCAGGCTGCCACCAGGTTTGCAAGATGTCCAACTGTTCTGTGCAGCTGCATCAGTTCCTGTGCATGCTGTCGTATCCACCTCTCCATGTGGCTCCTCCAGTCACTGGGGCCACCGGGGCCTCGCTCCTCCTTTTCCGTTTTCCATTCCCATTTCTCTCCATCGGCTCAACTATGGTTGCGCCCACAGTCTCCGCGGCGATTGATGTTGCCGCTGTTATCATCTCCATCGCCACATCCATAGGCGCGTCGCTCCTCACATCACCAGCTTCTCCCGCGTCCAGGTCACTCCTCCCTCTCACTCGGAATTCGGTCATCACTTCTGTCAGGCAACCCTCTTAGTTCTCTTGTTCGCTTGCTCGTTGGCCAACTCGCCGCGTCAGTTGCGTTTTCTGCCAAGCCTTTACCTGAACCCACACCGTTGGGTGGATTCCTGTGCGTGCACTCCGCCGGCAGTCTCGCTGGTGCTGGGACACTTGCTCCAGTGTCAATTCGACGTCCAGAATCGATTGCCGCCGTCCGTTTTTTAATTGCTATCGTTGTTGTCGACTTATCGCGCTGTTTCTGTTTCGCCAAGACTTTTGTCGATCTGTCGAACACATTCAGAGTGCAGGCTGTCAGCGAGAGCCGTACTGGTGCGAAACTTAGTTAGTTATATTTAAATTTGAAACATTGAATTGTTGAGAGGTCCCGCTTGAAATTCGGGACTTTTCTACAATTATACTGTCCAAAGTACTGGGCGACATGTAGTGAATGTTCGAGTATCAAGCGAGATGTGACAAAGCCATGAATGGTCGTGTTGGGCTGATTCGTTCCGATCACGGGTGTCTCCGCTATATGGGAGTTTCTTAGGACCCACGAAATTTGTCTACGGCTAATGTTCCTGTCCCAAACGCTAATCTTACTAGTTGTCGAAGCGCAATCGATTATCATAGTACAACAAAAATGGTTATATAATAAATGATTCACCAGATACAATTCGAGATAGAAATAATTTAAAGAGCTTCTAATCTATATTCAAACCTCGTTTTAACATTGTCTGGTTGGCAATTGGATCTTTTTATTTGTTGTAAAGTTCATGTAATTGAGCTAGCATGGTGAATTGTGGCTGATAACGAATATATCAGTGATTCATTCCGTTGAATGTAGTGTGCAGCATCATTTTCACTTATGGCTAACTAGTCCACTGCTGTTCCTTGCATTTTCAATAATTTTTATCATTTCTCCACAGGCTGCCATTATTGTGATTTGTTAGGGATAAGTACATTTGCTCTCGTATACCAGACGTTCTTTTCGTTTCGCGGCGAACCGAGCGAGTGAGGTGACAAAGCCTGGGCACGAGAGCAAGGTACATTTGCCTTAGAACAGTTTCCTGAGACTTCCTTGAGAGGATCCCGCTATACCACCCCCGGACTATTCCTAAACGCCAGGCATTCATAGCCGGGAATGTCTAACCAACCCAGAATTGCCGGTTTGTTTCGTTTTAAACATACTGCGTTCACTCTATCCAGAGTATGGCAGTGTCCGATTTCCCTCCCCCTCCGGATGGCCGGCTAGGTGCGGGAGCTCCCTTCTTTCTACCCTTCTTCCCCTTTATAATAGCCGGTAACGGAGTGAATCGGAGATGGGCGTGAAAAGGGCTCGGAGGTGGTTGATAAGCTAATACCAGTCAAGTACTGCTAGCAACTATTGCTCTCAGAAACTCTCCCAATAGCGGCATTTACAGGAACACATCAATTTGATGATGTTCTCATATTAGCGTTGATATCGGCCAAGAACTTAGGGAGTATACTGATACCACGCCGCCGCCAACGCAGTTCACCTATTGTTGAACATCCGAGTGGCGAGTGGCGAGTGGAAAATGGGACACCACCATACTCGAGGATATACCCGAAGATTTTCTGTATATTTGCCGATTTCTCTCCTTCTCTCTTCTCGCTGTACCATAGTCTATGCAAATGGTTCTCACCTCCATTCCGTATCCCAACATCTATATATAGTCTGATATCGAATGCAAGCTGGTGTAGATAGGGGATAGGTGTTATTTTAAACGTGTTGTACGTACACTAGATAAAATGAGACGAACGTCGAACTGTCTGATATCACTATTAAATTGAGTTTGTGGCCTTGAGAAGCTAGCGAGATGCAGCTCGAGGTCTTAAGCTACTTTGTTTTCCTACTATCGTTTATTGAAGTCCACTATAGCTTATTAGAGCAGAATCTTTAGTTGAAAGTTCAGCCATAGGTAAATATTGACTCTGTAAGAGTGACGAATGAGTCGTGGCACGGGGTATGTGGCGAAAACGCAACACAGTAGTTTCTCACATGTTATTGCAACCGTCGATATTCAGGCCATCAGGTAGTTCTAATGCATATTTAATAAGTTGAGCTTTCCTACAGCGTTAAATATAACATCAAGCATCACTCGACCACATGGCATGAATATTATTGCATGATAGGTCTCTGTCTTCTGTGGCCAGAGATGAGTCTCGTATGGCCGGAGGTGAGCCTCGTATGGCCGGAGGTGAGCCTCGTATGACCGGAGATTACTGTCGGCCTGAAGAGTCTATACATAGATGCGTACGCACGCATTCACACTTGTACTCATCTATATATGGCCTTGTGGCACTCTTAGATAATATACAATAAAGCTTCTCTAAGTATCACTATTTGAACAAATATATGTTAAAATATGTAAGGGGAGAACCGTGTGAACAGACTTGAGATACAGAGACTGGAGAGCAGGAGAAAGACCCGAGATATATACAAGGTAGTTGGGTGCCTTATGCCCTACCGGCTATGTGCCTTGACATCAGCTCAGCTGAAGCTCAGCTCGGTCAGGTTCATGCAACAATATATAAACCTAGATCTCTGCAAGTTGGATCTCAGTATCTGCTGTAGTTATCTATTCCCATACCACCGTAGATTATCCTTGCCGCTGCCACATCACAAAGTACTCTCTATATCCCAACAATCGATTGCCAAAGACATGCTGCTATCATCTCCATAAACATGACTTATACAATGCTTATCTTCAAATTTAAGTCGATACCAGACAAATAGTATTCAGTTCAATTGCCAATTGCCCAACTACAGCCAGCCTTACTTATTGCAAAAGTATGTCTTGCCTAGGCAAAACTTTATACTACCTTGGACAATGAGTTGTTGTTGTCTAGGACACTACCGAGCGCAGGACGGTCAGTGTTCTTTCGAGTGATAGTACCGCGATGAATACGAAGGCGCAGTGAGTGCATGAAGATCTCCAGAATGCATATTGGCCGCATCAATCTCCCATACGCATATACACCACTGTATACTGTACTTTGTTCATGTTTAAATGATCGGAGATCTACACTCATCCACCGTATTGTGTACTGGCCCAAATTTTGGGACCAAGCGGCAGCCATGATCGAGAGATTACCTCAGCGAGTTGAGGAACTGAAACGCTCCCAATATTGAATCGGCCTGGATCTGTTGTACATTTCGAGAATCATATAGTCTGCATTTTCTGACACGAGATGATGATTTGCTGTAGAAATAATCGTTTGTCCCAAATTTTTGTGAACTGCATACTAGGGTTCTAAAAACCGATCCATACAGATCCGGGATACATCTGGAGATACAGTGGGGTAGAACTGGGTGGTACTGCGACTCTAAAATTTCAACTTTGCTCTCTGTGCGTCTTGGATTTTAATTGGCAGTAGATCTGCAGGATGCAGACGAACTCAACTCCCGTGAATTGCTTGTTGTTAACGACGCGCCCCGGCTGTGGGAGACTCAATGTAGACGAGATGGTGAAGGCTGACCCTGTCAGAGTGAAGAACTAAAATAACCTCTTCTTCGTCGCCAGCCATGTCTTGCCATGTTGCTGTTACTGAAACATACTATCGGCGATACAAACTGCACATTTCCCTTGAACTTAGCACATCCCAATCTTGCGATGTATATATCATCACGTATCCACGGATTCCATCTGCAGCACTACTGCAACCTACTGCCGGTCGGGATCGTAGGTGCAAGAATAAATGAAATTCCTGATTGACAGAACTACACTAATGACAGCAATTGCTGGTATTACTCACTAAGATTACTACCTTCTGTTCTCGGTGTGGGCATATCACTTCCGTGGGATTTTTTCGCCCTACCGAGAGCAGACAGGGCTGGAGGTGCATTATCTTAATGCTGGCGGCTGAATATGGTATGTAAGTTGACAAAGCAATGGAGCGTCTAAGTCGTATGAAGGAAGAACCGCAACATGTTATTCACTCATAGTTATAGCGGATAGTAGGATAATACCATGGTAGTGGAAATAAATTAATTGTCTACAATTTTAGGTACCACAATTGCGGGAATCCTACCTTATAGTTAGATTTCATACACACATTAGGAATCCGACGGGCCGGCTCTAGTGAGTGTAAGATTGCCATTCTGAACTAAACAAAGCACGCTTAACGTTGAAGTACTCTCCAACTGCAACACCAAAGATACTCAATCAGTAAAGCTTGCATCGCGACGCTATAATACGAGATTTCAATTGTCCACTACTCTGGTTTTCGGAGTTCCCCACAATATCCGGCGCTGATAAAATGTTGAGATGTAAGCTCCTAGCTTGCTTTTTTTTGCAAGTCAGCTCCAGCAACACTCGTATACTCCACTTGTACTTTTCTTTTTTTGGCGTATCACAGCTTTTCCCTGTACCGATTACCGAGTCCATTGTACCCCTACATTTACCATACTATACTATTGCGCCCCGAACATCTATAAGAATCCGGTGATGTTATACATAGTTATCGCTCACCATGCAATTGAACAACTTGGTCCCAGTGGATATGTCGGAGTTAAAATACAGTAAAACTTTTGTTCCTTCTTTTCCCGAAACGTCTGCTGATTCGTTTGATGCTGCGCCTCCCTCGGTTGGTGTGCATCATATCCGCTGTAAATTAATAGGGTAGTTCACTTCTCGAAGAGCCCCAATTCGAAATGACAATATCCTGTTCTTAGTAAACGCTCGTATTAAGGTGGTACTGCATCGTTTATTGTCTATAACCAAATGGAAAACCGCAAAATTTTATGTGTGTAGTAACAGTTTTGTTGATCTCATGTGACTCATCCTCTTAGAAGCGTTTCCCAATCAACCATAGAGTAGCAATACAATCAGACTAACATCCCTCATACTAAATCCAAGCACACCAATGAGCGAAAACTTGTTCATAATAGCTCTCATGATCCGCTCTCACTGTATAATGCAACCCGGAGTTCCACTCTGGGTCTCCTGTCTTTCGCTCATGTTTCCATGCCTGGCTCTAGTTCAACGCAGCTCTACAACCGTGCGAGCCGCCGCATTATTCAACTTGGGGAGCAGGTTGGTAGCCCCATCGTGTTGATCTGTCGATGAAGTGCTTAAATGCCCGTTTGCAAGCTCGAAATCACTCGCCTATGGCCATAGACCCTAATCCTTCCTGCAAACCTATGTCTAACTTGTCTCTCCAGGAACAATGCCGTGGGACAGTCCCTGAAAACTTCGTGTTGTGAACTGACTGACTGGAGATCCAACGAAAGAAATGGGTGATTACGACGCAGCATCCCACTTGCTATCGTGTGGACACATCGCTCACTTAGTGCGATTGACACCTCCGATTCCCTGGTCGTGGCAGCAGTATAGTATGTATGACGTGATTCCCGGGCATTGGCGTAGGGATACTAAAGCTAAGGCTACGAACACGCGATAAACTTCTTGCTGCAGCAAATAAGGCGGTTTTCGTCGCTAACTTCAGCATACAGAAAATTCGCAGGGCGGAGAGGGTATGCTTGCCTTATAAAAATATCATAGGGCTTCCTACGTGGAAATTGCGTTAATCAGTCTCATTAACGATCTTAGTTGTTATAGTCTACCGTATTATCCGGTCGCACCCGGTTTCTGTATAGCGTTGCAGCGCGTCAGATCTGTTACATTTATTCGTCAGCCGTGCTTCTTCCATGTAAGTTCAAGGCATTGGGCCGCATGAGAAGCTTCCATCTGGGTTGCATATGTCTCCTGCGGCACTACAAAGAAATCAGGTACTGTATCTTGAATTCCTATCATAACCTAAGCTTGTACTATCTGATTCCAGTTCCGTTTAGCTTATTAAACTCTACTGGTGCAAGTGAATACGCACTTTGCCGTCACGATCTAGAAGTGAGGGGCTACTCGAGGGCATTCGGGGGCTAGTTCTCATACTGATGTACTCGGTAAAGTTCTAATTGTTGCGCACCCTCTCAGTCCAATTAGTGAACACGCGATCGATGATTTCTAGGGCCAAGTTCGCCGCCGGGGCTGCCTGTTGGCTGCAGTGTGTTGTTCCTAGTGTAGACGCCAGAATGTAACGCCCGATAGCACAGCGGCGTTCGCAAAGATATATCACCCCGTAGTGGTTATGATTATGCGAGTCATAGTGTCATGGCTTCTCGGCCGAGGTAATTCAGCTGCACTACGGTCCCCATTGTTGATTGTGCAGTCAACTTAGCATTACCGGCACCCTGAGAAGTCAACTGAGTTATCGCTATATGCTGTACGCTTCATACCGCTAACGCGAGCACACCTTGGGTGGTCGTCCGCAATACAGAGTTGTTGGCTTCAACACCGGCCCCAAGAATGGCACCAAGTCTTGTCATCAATAAGGACCTGCTAATCTATCTTCTGCCCGATGAATATAGATACTATCGAAGTTCAATGGAACTTGGCTTGGGTTACGATGGGTACTGCGATGTTCCAATAGTGGTTCTTGTAAGTGTACTTTGGGAGTGCTACTCGTGCTCAGTAGTAAAGCTGACTGGATTATATACCCTTCAGTTGAATCACTATGGTTCTAGAGCTCGTTAACAAAGTAATGTAGATGATTAAAACTATCTCTCGGCCTTCTCACTCCGCCCCTCATCCTTCCCGGGGCTTCACCCCTAGTCGACGAAATCGAGTCCAATACTTGAACGACATCTTCTACGCAGTCTGGCAAACCACTCGGCCATTACGCTGATGTCCGTCTATTAGAAATATCACGCAAAGCATGACGAGTTATGGTTATGGGGGGTTGAACTACTGGATAACACTCCAAACATCGCTCCTTCCAGTCCTAGAAACTTGCGCCCGGAAATCGTCACCCCGTTCCTAGCATGATAGGACGGACTATTGGGATGCCTGCCCGTTTTCAATTGGTGATAACTTTGTATTTACGAACCGTACGTGTTTGGAGAGAAACAACACTATTTCAGCGGTATGTAGTATCACGACTAAAATGATTTAGTTTTTTTGGTAAATATTCACTTAAGTGAAACAACTTCAAGCTAAACTGTAAGGTTGAAAGAGTTTGCAGGACAATTATGAAGAAATGCTTCCAGCAAATGCAGTATCTAAAATGAAAAGTGAGCAAACACGGGCATGCACGTGAAGTTAATCCCTAGTCAGAGCAGATTAGATTTTATTGGGTTACGTAGTTACTCGTCCCGATACAGGCAGCCTGCGAGAGCTTGCGAAAGTTAGTGAAATATCTTCAAATTTGGATCGTTGAATCGTTGAAAAGTTCTGCTTAAAATTCAGGGCTTTTCTACAATTATACGGTTCATATGCAGGGACAATATAGTTCTGAATGTTCAATTGTCAAAGCGAGATCTGGCGATAGTGTTGACAACGGGCTAATCTGCTCGTTGACGGCTTCGCGGAACTAGATCTAAATGCCAAGTATTTTAGCCGGGAATGTCCGACCAACTTACAATTGCCGGTAACTGAGGGAGGTAAGCACTCAGAGGTGACTGATGTTAAGCTATTATCAGTCAAGTGCCTTGTCAACTTATAACTCAGAAACTCTGCCAATAGCAGCGTCGACTGGAGCACAATAATATGATGATGTTTTCTCATATCAAAGTTGATATTAGCCAAAGACTTATGGGGTATATTGATACTGCAACGCCGCGAATGCAGTTTGCCTACACGTAGTCTAGCATCGAGAGTGAACTGCTGTACATAGGGGTAGGCGTAACTCTAAACTAGTGTTGTACACGAGATGAGACGAGACGAGCCTCGAACTGTCCTATGTCGCCACTAAATAGAACTTGCGGTCTCAGGAATCTAGAGAAATACCGCTTGAGGTCTCGAACGAGTTGGATTTCGGTATGCTATGGCGATTAGTTCCACCGTTGGATCGCTCATACCCGCGACTGCCACAACATAATGTACTCTTTTTTTACCTAACGATCGATTTCCAAGTGACCCTATCATTTCCAAGGGATCAGCCGTAGAAATGTTCGTGTTCGCTTTCAGATATCCACTGCTACCAAAGCACCTGTATTAGGTTCAGTTGCTCGTAACCACGTAGCCTTGCCAGCGTGGCAAAAGTCTGTCTCTTCTAAGCAAGGCCTTAACCTATCCTGAATGATAGTTTGATATCCTAAGAATTGTTAAGTTGCAGGACTAAGTGCAAGTGGTCTTCCGAGTGATAGTAATATGATGCAAGTGATGCGCAGTGACTAATTGATGATCTCCAGAATGCATATTAATCACATACACCGCACATACACCGCTGTATACAGTACTATATTCATGATTAATGATTGGAGAAATCACCATATCGTGTACGGCCCAAATTAATACAGCAGTAACCCTGGTACTGCTGTCGCGCACTGGTCGCGCTAATCGGGTCCCGGTCTCGCAATGTTTTCCCGACACTGGACGTTGACGTAGAGTTTTAAAGACTGGCGGGCGGATGGATGGTTCCACCCCTGTAGTCCTGGTCGAGCAAGAGGAGAGTAGCTGAAACCCTCCCAGTAGTGAATCGGCCTGGATCTGTTGTACGTTTCGAGACAAGCACAAAGTCTGCATTTGCTTACATTAGATGATTTGCTCTAGAAGTAATGATCCGTCTTAGTTTGAGTGAACTGCATACTTGGGTTCTAATACCGACCCTTGCAATTCTGGAATATGTACTGTGCATCTGAATATACAGAAGACAAGGCGAATGGAGCGGATCTCCCACTCCGGAATTTCAAGTTTCTCCCGTGCGTCTTGGATCTTGGCCGGCAGTAGTTTTGCAGGGTGCAGATGGAGTTAACGTTTGTGAGTTCCTTACAGTCAGAGATTTCCACCAGCTATGGTAGACTCAAAGAGAGCTAGGTGGTGAAGGCTGTCAGAGTCAAGAACCAAGTGAGAACTGAGACAGGCTTCGCCTTCATTGCTGGTCATGTCTTGCTGTGCTAGTCACTGAATCAAGTTATCGACCATACAAACTGCACCTATAACTTGAACTCGGCATATTCCAAGGTTGGTATGCATGAAACCTCGCCAATCCGCGAATACAATCTGCAGCACTGCTGCAACCTACCGCCGGCGAAGTTCCTAGACTACAGGAAAGTTAAAATTTTGGGGTGGCAGGAACGCTCTAAGGCTACTAATGGCTAATACCACCCACCATGACCGTCATCCTGTGCTCTTGAATTGGGTACATCACTCCGTTGGGTGCTTTCGTGCTACCGAGAGCAGACAGGGCGGAGATGCATTACCGCCAATGCCGCGGCTGAAAATGGAGCCTCAGTTTACGAATTAATCGGGTGCCTGAGCTGGATAAAGCAAGTACTGTCTGGTACACCCAGCTCCATATTTCTTTATTTTGTGTTCTGGATATCTTTGCTTCTTCACGAATCTTTTTGATTTTGTGAAAGATATGTATCGATGTTCAAACGTCGCTGGTCTGGTTTTTTTTGCCGCCAATTGGTGTTATCGAAGCCGCAGCAAGTTGTTCACACAAAATTATCACAGATAATATCATGGTAGTGGTGGTGGAATAGTTCTCTTCAATTTTTAGGTGTCACATTTGCGGGAACCCACCATATCTGAGGCAACTCATCTGCGTTGACCACGGACACAGGACTACATTAGAAAAAATACAATCGCTTGGTTAAGTGAACTGTCTTCTAGTTAGACTTCAATCACATATTGGGAATCAGGCTCTAAGTATTCTATACCGAAGCTTGGACAAATCTCACTGGAAGAAACAGAAGCAAGTACCTGGTTTATAAAAACAAGCTTAACCATGACCTAGTACTTCTCACAACAGCAACACGAGAGATACACAACTAGTAAAGCCTGTATTGCGATGAAGACATGTCAGTTGATGATGTAACATGATATTTTAAATGTCCACTATTCAGGTTTGAAGAATCTCCCACCACACTGTTGAGATGCATGTTCCATTGCTTGCTTTTCCTGCAACCCGCCCTAGCAACACTGCCCGCACTCAACTCTTTCCTTTATTGGCGCATGCATGTCACAGCTTTCTCGTACCGATTACCGAGTTTGTTGTACCCCCTCATCTGCCGCGTTCGTGCCCGAACATTTCCGATGACAAGGTCTCTGTGCAGCTCATCGTGTTAGAGCACACCATCCAATTGATCATATTGCTGCAGGTGTTATGTCGAAGTCCAAATGCAAGTCGCAAAGCTATTACTTCCTTTCACAAAATGTCTGTTGGTCGTTTTATGCTGCGCATCGCTCGCTTCATGTGCACAAACATTCGTTACGAAGATAATGTAATAGTTCACTTCTGTAAGAGCCCGAGTTCAGAATGACAGTATCCGGTTTTAACCGAGGCTTTTAGTACTGATTTTAAATTAGTACAAAACCATTTATCTCCATATCTATAAAATTGAAAAGTTGTGAAGCTATATATGTTAGTAGTAATGTTTATTAAATTTCAAGACATGAACCACCCTTTTAGAAGTATTCTTTCCTCAACATATCCGCGCAATGGAGTCCAATTGCTAATAATTAATCCGACCATACCGATGAGCACAATTTGGCTCATAGAAATGTAATCCGGAGTTCTAATCCAGGTCTTCCGTCTTTCGGCGCATGTCCACATACGCGGTTAAAAGCCTAGAATCTTGGTTAATGTAGACTTATAACGTGGGAGACACCGTATTATTCAACAGGTCAGGTGGCCCCATTGCGTTTGTTCTATCGACGAGTGCCCGTTCGAGACCATTGGCCTATGGCTATAAACCCTAACCATTCTAAAATGCAAACATCATACGTGTAACATAGAGCAGATACGGATCCAGGTTTGAAGGCAGTGCCGAACTATCCTCGAAATTCCATTTTGCGAACTCAAAACTAACAAGAGACCAATCAAGAAATAGTTAAGTATAATGCAACATCCCCTACTCATCGTATCGACACGATCTGACGCTTTCTTTAGTCGTGACAGCTGTTACTTGGGTAGTAGTTTGTACGACGTGTTTCTCAGATACTGGCGTAGATCGTAAGGCTACGAATAGGTGGGTTAACAAAATAAGGCGGCTAGATGACCCCCACCCAGTTTTTAATTAGGCGGAAAATGTGCTCGCCTTGCGATAAAAATAATCACGAGTGCCTTCCACATAAAAATTGCAGTAACAATCCTAGTATCAATTGTCTATATCCTCGACTTCTATAGTAACACAACCTCTACAGTCCATTTACGGTTTCGTACAGCGCGCCGGATTCTAGTGGTGCAACGGAATATCACATATTTTCGCGACAAAAGCTATCAATGGAGGCTTTCGGGGCTGACTTCTCATATTGATGACTTCTCATATTGATGTGCCCGGGAAAGTTCTAATCGTCTGTGCATCACCCTCGAGGCCCAATTGGCGAGTATGTGATAGATGATTTTTAGTGCCAAGTTCGCTTTCAGGGCTGCAGTCTGCTCCTATTGAAGCTACTGAAGCATAACAAACAATACGAACGATGTAACCAGAGACATATCACCCACGGTGTGTGCAGTATGCGGACCCCAAAATCACAGCATCCCTAGCGAGATGGCTCAGCTGAGCTACGTGCAGTCAACTTAACATCACCAGCAGCCTGAGTAGTTCAATTCGACTTCAATCATCATACAACGAAAGTTTTACGCCGCTATCTGGAGAGTTGGCTGGAGTGGCCTTCTGCAGCGCATCATCGCTGGCTGATAACAGTTGAAAACGCAAGACGTGAACAACACTGAAAAGAGAGCTCAACATAACTTTAGGAAGTACATCAAGTCGACACCTTGTCATCAATAAAGCAATCGTTCTTATTGTAACTGCTGACGTATCATCTGTCCCGACGAATACGAATACCACCGAAGTTCAAAGGAAACTAGCTTGAGCTATGATAGGTACTGGAGGAATTGGGCTGTTTGAACAGTGACTCTTTTAAGTGCACCCTGAGAGCGTTACTCGTGCTCGTTGATAAAGCTGAATAAGTTATGGCCTCATAGGTTGACTCAGAATGATCATAAATCTTATTGCGCAATGCCATTCTGCACTCTCTCCTTCCTTGGCTTCACCTTTGGCTGAGGAGATCAAATTTATGCCGGAACAATATCTTTAGCGCAGCCGATACAACTACCAGGCGATTACGCTGATGCCGTCCATGACTAGTATCTGATACACGGCCTGTCAAGCTGTGGTTACGGAGGCTGAGATGAGGATTAAACTCCGGACCTCGCTGGACACATCAAGCTGCAGATCAAAATCGAAGCACAGACGATGATAGAGATACGAAAGATGGTATGCGGTCACTAAGTGCGAGTAGGAGTTACTAGAGTTTGCTACCTAGTAGGAGATAACAGCCATTGGGGGACGGCAAGTGGTTCGCAGTCTTAGTGTCGTCTCCGAAGACAGAAAGCAAAATGTCAAACTTCGGGCATCTCCGCTGACATTGTTGTATTACTGATCCAAACGATCGGATTTAGGATTACTCGCCCGACAACCTCTTATCTCAACATGGCAGCATCCGGTAGCACGATACTGGGTTCAGTATATGAGCCCGGGCTACCTAAATATGTGCCGATGCGGAATCCTCATGAACGTTTTATTTCCAGGGATTGTATACCGGATTGGCTCTTGAAGCGAACGTCTGTCAGCTGGAGAAGTCCGAGAAGTCCGAGCAGGCTTCGGCATGTCCCCTGACGAAACTTTTGAGGTATTAGTTTATACAGGAATGGTTTCTGCAGGGCCCCCTGGTATTGTATGTGACGAAGAGTGAGCTGACTTGAGTCTGAGAGTTTAAGGATATAATAACTTCTCCTGCCCATTAAATCGCCCAGCAGAGAACAACACCAAATATTACAGCAGCATCTACCCAGCTTAGTGACTTCAGCAATCTAGCCACATGTGATTGGAACAGTCGTCATCAATCGATAAAGTCATAGCACCGTTTTTACGGTAGCTCACTGAATGAAAACGGTTTTCCATGACTTGCAGGGCATTTCTGTAATCACGTGGGTTCTTTGGCTTATTCATAGGATTACGTGCTGATATAATTATCGCCAGGACGTCCAACGCAATCGCCTATATCACCGCTCGCTGTTATATCGCCACTTTTGCTTCTGGAATCGGGAGAACGGTTCTTCCATATTGGCCGCGAATTGGAACCTATTCACGATAGCACCCCAAAGTTCTCGCTACGCCCCCTAAGTAAGCAATGCGTCATTTTCTATACTTTTCATTAACCCAGCACAATTCTGTACTTTTAGTTAACTTAGGACAACCTGTTTCCGTCTACCTCGGGTTCGATTTTCGGCGTGTCCGAATGGTTACAAACACCTCGGGTGTAACATGAGACGATGGCAATGCATGAGGCTTCATTAGCCTAATGTTACGCGGCTTGGTTATGAAATTGTTCGGCTCAACTACCCCTATAGGGATTGGTATGTTTTGTGGGCGTTGTTGGATTTATCTGCAAATAAATAGGAGACTCGCAATTCGAAATATATGCCAGTATTTCTACCTAACGCTATATCCTCTTAGCACCGTCACCGTTTCGGCAATTATCCGTGGATTTGCTATTCTCATTCAATTTTTTCAGCCGGTCGATACAATATGGTTAGTCTGGGCGCTGAATGTGACGTGGCTTCCAATTTGCTACCGCCCTGCATTATTCGATACAGTTTCAGTAATGAAGTAAGGGCACAATTATCACCGACCTTGCCAGGTATGTTAGGCGCAGGATGAATATATCGAGGTAGAGAGAGGCCATTTATCAAAGGATTAACATAACGTGGATGCGGGCTGATTCGGGTAACTGCCGTTGCAACTTGTACAAAACTCATCACGCGATATTTCTTTAGTCATATTTATTGGTTAACTTTTTAAAGGAGACAAGTCGCGAAATAAAGGAAGGAAGCATCGCAAAGGCTATTCATAAATTAAAGAAAATCAATCGACAATACATGCCTGCGCATAGTTCAGGTCAATCCCACGCTCGTATACAAATAAGCCTTCAGTAAAGTAATTGTACTATCAACCTGAAGCAAGAGATCATATAGATCGACAATATAACAAAACTACCGTTTGGTACGTGCTCCCATTAACTATGCATAGAAACCCAAGCTAAGAGAATGAGACGTGTAGGACAGTATGAAACGCGACCAACAATCGACTTTATGCACCGCACCGATGTTGAAAGATACCTATAGCATTGACTGCAATATCGCTAGCTCAGCAATCTATCTAAGCGGGAGACATAGTTCGACCGCCAGTACCACGCATGATTGACTTAGAAAAACCCGGCTGCGACAGCACGGGCAAGTACCTCGGTAACTGCCGGCTTAATCTCTGCCATCCCTTCAACAATCCTGGCAGTTTGTTTGTGCCAGTAAGGTCCATTACTGGGCGTGGCATCAGCAAACATCTCGCATACACCAGGGTTGTCAAATATTGGATCGTGAACAAGGACCAGTTGCATCCCGTAGGTAGGAACGAATGAGGGAAATACACTGCCCAAGTAATTAGCGATAGCACTCAGCACTCGTGAGTTGAAGTCATACTCATCAACAATTCTGTCCTCCACGAGTGGATCGTTTCCGAGAGCATTGAAAGGTTGGGCAACCGAGTTGGAGGCGGTGGATATTGGTATGGTGCAACCCATGAATGACTGCGATGTCTTGTCGGTTCCGCTCTCTTGACTCTCGGTGCTAGTATGCTGGGGTACAGGCGAAGCCAACTGCTCGCTGGTGTTGGCGGTGCTGCTGGCGCTATTCGCTGAAGATCTCTGTGTACTGGCAGTCATGGCTACTAAAAGTCAACGGAATTCTTCATGGCGTTGGAGGCGATCACTGGGTTTCCGAAGTAGCTGGAGTATTACCTTATATATCTGTCGGTAGAGGGCCTTCAGAAAATGAACAGTTTAATTGAATATGTCCTCTTTGGGTAATGCTGTTGAGTGGCCACTGATATCGGTGGTGGAAACAGACAATACCCAGATCACGAGTCTTGGGCGATTGAGACCGTGGATAGCAGCTGTGGAAGCCTAGGGTACGGAAGAAGCTGATGTAGCTTGTGGATTCCCGGCAGCCAGTAGGGTACTTGCAATGGAATGTTGAGATAGATGGATTTGAAAAATACAAGTATGGAGTAACAGCAACCAGGTATCTCGGTACCGGTCTGATAATCTCGGCTTGAGGGGCTGCAGATAGATCGCTACCGAGTACCGTGGATGTGTGTACTCAACACGATAATTTAGCGAAAGATGTCAGAGAGAGAAATATGGGAGAATGCGATCAGGTTGTTGGAACTTGGGGAGATGGGGATGAAATATATATGCGCAAAATCGGTCGATTCAACAACATCGTGTCGTTTTGGGCCGCGTAATGTGGAGCTCGCATTGCTCGTCGAATTGCTTCCTATTTGTCAATCCCGATTTCTGGAACATACAAGACCGATGCTATCGCCTCGGCAATTCGATTTCTCGTATCAGAGCTCCTAGCTTATATTCTGCGTCTCCCAGGATCCAGTTAACACATCCAATTAACATCTAGGACTAGGCAAGTTCCAGACCGTGTGGAAAACGTCTAGCGCGGCAAAGGTTATGATGCGGGGATAGTGGACAGAGAGAAAGATAGCGACTCACCTAGGTTTTATGCTCTAGATCTAAAATTTGGTACTATCCTCGGATTGGGAGTACAAAAGTCGCCGGGTGTATACCATAACGGCAGTGCACATTTATACGCTCTCAAAACTTATCGGGTCACGATTCAAATCAGACCTGGATGACTTGGTGATGTGTCTTGTGTATTGCCACCTGCTTTTGGGACCTCTGATTCCTCTACTGCTCGCACAGCATCTGATGGCTATGCCAAATTTTGCCGAGGGATATGTCTGTTTCAAACGTGTTATAAGGCGGTATGCCGCATATCATAACTAACGTTGCACGCTCAGTTGATCCGGGGAGAAATAAGGCGGGGTACTTCCCGCACCGCAGATTGCCTTACAAGGCATTTTGTTCTACATCTCACCACCAATATCCATATACCAGGTATCTGCTACTACAATTCGAAACTGGTGGTGTATTGCTTGGGTAAGGATATCGGCCAGCAACATTCTTCAGAGATTTCGGCTCGGCCGCAACGGGCTCAAGTTGGAGGTGGTCCCCTTAACTCCTCCATTTCCCGGAGACAAGGCACACTCATGCGGCTATACCATCGAACCCAAGCCTGGCTTTTTACATCCAGTATTCGAGATGCAGTGGCTGAGCTGTCAGGAGATTGAATTGTTTAAACTTTGTCAAGTTGGGTTTTTGTCTGTTCGTGCAGTAGCAATATGTAAACTCTGTGGTAGGGCATTCGTGTTTTAGCATGATAGCGATATGGTCTCGTTTTGCGAGTGGTTATGCCCTGCGAGAACCATCGAGGGTAAACATTTTGCATTAGGATAGTTGCTCTTGGAACTGAATCATAAACACGTCAATATTTGCAGCGCCTGCTGTGCGGGAGCGCACAACGGAAACTGTGCACAAGTCTCATAAAGACCTTGTATCTGCCTTACTTACCTTGTCAATTTTGTGCTGCACTCGGCCATCAGGAATCATAAATTCTCAACCTTAAACGAACAAGGAATACCAATCCTCACAACAACGCCTTATCCTCACTCACTCCGGGTGATGGTGTACAGTCCGTAAGTTTTGCTTCTTTTGCAGTCAAAAGTTCTGCGTCATTGGAGTTATGGAGCTGTATACTCGTACTTCCCAGCACCGCCTTCCAGTGATCCTCATCCGATGCTCTCTGACCGCAGTATGCGGACTAGACACCGCCCGAGCATGTGTTTAATCCTTGAACTGCGCATACTAGCTAGTTACTGAGCATGATTGCACGGGTTTTTGAAACGGTACAGACCGCCTGGATTTCTAGCGTGGGATCGAGAAGCTTGCCGTGTGGGAACGAATGTAGGGAATCCTATTGTGTGGCAGGGCGCCTATTTCGGTACCTAGCACCCCGCTCAGTGTACTTGCTTTCTGGGACCCACCACGCTCTCATTTTGTCTTACTTTAGTGTAACCCCCAAGGGATTCTATGTAGCTATATTCACGATACAACCGATACCGCACCCCTCAAATTGATGAAATTTGTTGTCCAGTCTGAGGCTTTCTGCTTTCATCATACTCTCATGCGATGAAGTTTATCACTTATTCCCAAAGATGCCACCGTGCGCCCATTATCTCCATTTTTCACAGGATACTGGGTTATGGAACGAAGGGTCTCTAGTTCTCACTGAGTCGCGTATTTTCTTAATGCGAGACTTTCGTTGCTACAAATTCTTTGACCATTACGATGCCTGGGACGCGGTGCCTTGGTAAATAGTGTCTTACTGTGGGGTGCAGGACAACGTAAGAGATGGATACCTCGCTGTAGGGTATCTGGGCATGGAGTATACTCAGAACACATGTCAGGGTACCGTTCATTCTATTGGTGGTAATCAGCGCTGTCCCCAAGAGAGATAACTACATCATATATATGACCCTATTCATTTAACCAGAGCGATAAAATATTGATAGTAGTGTAAGCTAGTGGTTTGTGCGTCTACACAGTCTAATGGTTTAGATTTCTGCTACACGACTCCGCAGAGAGAACTACGAGGCATCTTCAAGGCGTATTTTGATGGAATCTAGCGGCAGTTTTGGTGGTGCTTTCAGGGCGGTGATTGAAACTCCTTAATTACGAATATCAAAAAGCCTCTTGATGCGCCCAGCTAGCCTGCATGTCCCACACACCTACCGGTAAATCGAAGATCTTGGTGTTTGTAATTAGGACCTTATCACAACTGCGCTCTGCGTCTGCCTGCAGAATCAGCAAATGTCCCTCAGTATATCTTCAATTGTCCCTTAACCAACCGCAAAAACGCCTCGAATTAGTCCTTCTTGAAATGCACTGGTTCTGACACCCGAAGTGTCCATCTCAGCCAGCCGCTCTTGATGACATACAACCATCTGCTCCACTAACAAGTGCTTTGTACTTTACCAAACTACGATTCTATCCGCTATGTCAAGAATAACGGCACAAAGACTGATGTACATTTAGGTAGGATAAAGCTTTCTACATATAGCTGTGCCGCAATTTATTGTGTTGATCTCCTATGAAAGTCTTTGTTTCCGCTTCGCTGGCAGTTTGAATGAGATCAAGAATATATTCCTTGCTTTTGCCTTCGATGTGCTCGGCGACCAAACACCCCCCACTTGTCTGTCTGCGCTGTTGTACGTGTCAGGCCCCCCTGACAAGTTTTAGGTGGCACACTCCATTGTGAGTTTTGTTGTTCAGTGGTAGATCCACAGATTTTAGTACCCAGTATACAATTGCATCCGTGAACCTTCAGTATACACTTCCGTATTTATATACCTGTATTCCATCGTCCTTACGACGTCTATACAAACGCCTGTTCTCTCCTTTCATACTATACGCTTGATGCTGTCACTTTCTACATAATATGTGATGCCACATTTTGCCACACCTTCCGTTACTGGAAGTCTACTCAAGCTACTATTTCTTTCTTTTTCAACACGCCTTGTTCCGCCCTGTCTTTGTACTGTAGCTTACTGTATGAAATGCTCTGGTGGGCTCTATATTTATCTACCGTCACAATTACCACCATGGATCTGATACTTCTGAGACTTAAATCACAATCGTGACAACGGCTCAGCGCACCAAAGGTTCTATGCGCACGTATGTCTCAAAGGGTTATAAAATATCCTGTACGCCAGAGATGATTTCCTCTAACCTACACAGCAGATGTCTTTTGATATTATTGGCGTTGGGATGTGAAAGTATCCATGACTTGGATTGTGGAGAAGTGGCAGTAGGCTGTTCGCCCTATTTCCTGATAATGCATCTCAGGCGCCACCCACTTGAAACACCTTCCTCAACTAGTTACGTTTATACTGAGCGAAGGGTTATAATTAGCAATGCATACAGTTGTTTCGAGGTAGGTACATCTCTGCTGAAAAACTTCTAAAAGACACTTTAACAATGCCTGCACTGCTGTACTGTCCTGGACACAGTATTGGACGCATGGAGATGTTGGATGATAGCGGTCAGCTGAGCCGACATCCCTTAGCAATGAGATCACCCATGTTGGGCCATGGGCTACCCCGTTTTATTCTCTTACTTATTCAGTAATTCGCCTACAGGTTCGATTCTTACGCAAAATGACCCCACCACATTTGTATAGAACGCGAAATTGGGAATATTCAGTCCTTACTCCTACAGAAACCGTATGGAATACAGCTAAACATTTCAGATTTCGCCATCTATACTAAGTTTAACAACCACGAAGCTTCCGAGCTACGGTCCGACACATTTGTCGATAATTACTACTTCATGACCAAATCTATGGCAATCACAAATAATGCCTCCCCAATAATCAAGTAGGTCCTTTATATCTGGCGATCAGCATCTCACAGCGTCACCCATCACTTACTAAACGTTGGCGGAAGCTAACGTGTCATGTTTTGCTAGATTATCCAGGAGCCTGTGATGATGTGGGTAATGGATTGTGAACCGCCATCACTGACGGAGTAGAAATAACGATTTCAGGGCTCATCACCTCCAGTTTCTTAAGGTCTCAGCCCGTCCAGTGTATCGAATCCAACCGTCAAATGAAGTAAATTGTAATCATTCCTAGACATCGATAAACTTTAGGGCCTGTTAGCATTGCCATACCGTCCATGGATTTCGAGCTATGGTATTTACCACCCCCCTCTCCCTTGGCGCTCACAAGTAGGCCCAGAGCTCAATACATTTCCCCAGTGTCATCAAAAACTGCGCCCGAAACTCAACGCTATGTGCAACCCACTTCCGGACGGATATTCGACTATCCACTAATCGGTCCCTTATCACAACAAACGACGTCAAACCCCAAATCGCCTACTATGATTGAAGCGCTGCCACAAGTCACAGCTTCACTTCCGGTTGGTCAGAATGAGACTACTTTACACGTAGAGCATCAGCTCTCCATTTCTCGCTGTCGATGCAACGGCGTGGATGGCAACATTCCCCAGCACCCATTCAGATAGGGTGGCGGCCATTTGGCTAATCCAATGAACAACCGCCTAAGCATACTGGTAATACGGAAGCGGACCGATTTTCGCGGTCGACGCCGCCCTTTCCCCGAAATTTCGACACAGAGATTACGTTGCTCAAAATTGGTACGTCCTCGGTTGAACAATATATTTTATTCTGAAGACCACCCAAATGCTATCCCAGGCACCATTGTGATGACCTAAATGTGTTATTAATTGGCTTTCGATACCTGTTGTGATGAGTGGGGTTGATTCGAAGTCATCGCCGGTGCTCCTAGATCCTCGAGTCCCCAGTTTTCACACTAACTATATTCGTAGAATTCACCTGCTATCATTCAAAACCAGCCTGTAACACCAGTCTCACCACCCAAGATTTACCATCCGCCGATCGCAGAGTTCCTGAGTACCAGGCTTCCCTACCGTCTGTCTCGTCTGGGCAGAGCTACGCCGACCCTGGATTACAATTTTCTGGGCTGAGACTTCCTGCCCGCTTTTGCCCTAGGGCTTCCAATATCTAGACTATAATCCTACAGGGCCTTACAGTCATCGCACGCGATACTTAAAGCTGAAAGGTGTTGGGGGTGATAGGAAAAAACAAGCCACTTATACCTACTAACTCTGTGAAGCGGATTAGCAGCGTTGGAAATGCAGATTAACAATGTGGGAGCTATGCTGACCAGGTGAGAAGCTACTAAGTAGACATCAAGACTCCGGTCCTACCTCCTGTTTTGAGTATAGCAGCGCTCAAGATAAGCTCTAGCTCTACCTAGTTATCAGCCTAGTTGCTAGTCGGAATTATACACATCCGGTAGCGGTAACCTCTTCTAGGGATCTATAGTAACCCTGAACATGCCCTAGGGATTCTAGCCTCGGCCTGGGAAGCCCCAGGGCAAACGAAATGTTTACCCAGTCTAGACGGTGGTGCCGGGCCCCAAAAGACGCCAGTCCGGATGGACGGTTGGGAACCCTGACTGAGCACCATGTTGAATAATTCCAGATTGAGAATTGAGGCCTATTACTGCCACAACCACAGCTACATGCATGAAGTAAATGGAAAAATCCTGGTGTCTATATAGAAAAATATTTCCAACTTTAAACAATATCAAAATGTTTGTAAATAATAAAATCTAAGTGATCGTTCGCATGCTGCTCGTCGCAACGTTAACTACCAAAAAGACGCACCGGACGGCAGACGTTGCTTGCCTTGCTTGCCAATCAGGCTCGAAATATCCCTATGCTGAACTAATGCCTGGATTATCAATTCATAATATCGAGTCATTAGATATTTTACCACCCCCATGCCATAACCACCTCAAATATCACAATTCATTACTTCTCGACTGCAAAATTTACAATAAGATATAGTAGTGTACACAGGACGTTATATTAAGGTTAATTCTTCGCAGTACCTTTGTAAGGGCAATTGAGTAGATGACAGCTGCTCAAGTGAGTACGAGTGGTATAGAGTGAATATGTACGGTTAGTCATTGGATATTCAAGTCTTTGCACCCCTGTCTATGGCTAGTATGACATTGATAAGATTATGCGTCATTGAATAATCATCCAGCTTTGATGTAAACTTTTTATTGTTTCCAATGCACACAATGCATTGTCCAGAGGCTTCATCAATATTAGCGCTAGACTTCAATCTCTTGTCATACATCGTCTAGATATATAGAGTAGAGTTTCCCGTTCCCAGCCTTAGATATACCACGTGCCAACACTAACTCCTATTACAGCCATTACACAAAGACCCCTTATTTAGCGCCAAAATAGTCCCTGCTCGAGAGCAGCTACACAAGAACAGACAACACAGCCTATTTGTATGACAAGTATCTATCCAATTAGCATACTGCCGCAGCGAAGAGTTATGGCAGTGGAGGTGGGTGCTAACAACGCACAATATGGCCTTATTCAACTCTTTGACTGCTGTATTTCGCCGTTATACATGCCTCACGGACGGAGGGTTATTCGTGAAGTTACCATGAGCCCTAGATCCCATGCCAACTCCACGAATATTTCTCTGGTCAGGAAATTTGTATGATTGAAAACACTCTATTCACAAATCGAAAAGCCGCGTCGTCAGTTATAGAACCCACTCAGCCGTAACCGAGCGGTATCCGTTCCTGTATTTTGTTTTGTATATGTGGATGCAAGCGAAACTTCGATTTGACGGAAAATCGGGCCTATATCTAAGCGGAGTCCCAACTCCGAATAAATCCTGTCGCTCGCCTATGTACCAAGTCCATCTTGCTATAATACTATACTTCGGCACTCCGCAGCTACACATATTAAGGCACTAGAGCTCTAAGGTGAATGTCGAGAGTTGTGAGTAAAATGATTAATCGAGTTGGCAAAGTTGTGAATGAAACGAATATCTTATTTGTATAGGAATAATGTAATTTATGGAAATGCAAGATTATTTCCCTTACGCGATTTATTATCCATTACTGGCTTGCTTTAGTAGTTAACCCGCTAAGGGTTGTTATGGCTCTTCCCATCAAAACTATCCGCCCGATTAAGTCTACGGATTTTATTCCAATCGCGACGTATCCTATATATGAAATGTAGTTAACTTGTTGCTGTCTCACCTCCTAGTCTCTAATTTACCAGGTCTTCAAGTTGTTTTGGGAAAAGCGCGGTTTTGAGGTGATCTTCAGTGGTTTTGCACAACTTAATGATGGATATCAATCAAATTGTAAATCGGGGCTCTGGCGGTGAAAGTACTCGGGATGTCTCCGCATCAGTTGTACAACGGATATTCTAACTTTAGTGCCTACTGCTAGACAGGGGAGTAGCCGCATAATAATTAAGTTTTGCCATCAGCAGCATTCAAGTTCGCAAAGCTCGCACACAGTAAGATACCAAGTACCCAGGGTTTATTTGATAATATGCTAGGGTGAAAACGCAGAGAATCAATTGTATATTGCTCGGAATTAGGGAGACAATAAGTTAGTTTAGTAGTGTCTCCCGCTCTGACTCCCACATAGGTCCGTCCATTCACAGCACCCCAACCTGTCGGTAGTAGTCACCGAGAAGCCTAGAGTGACCATGAACAATGCAATAGTATTGCAAAATGGTGGCTGTTGTGGACAATGAGGCAAACTATATTCAGAGGTTTTGATTTGTGCGAAGTTCGAAGGCGCTTAGCCCAATTAAATCTTGTGTACACTTACAATAGCCGTTATACAGCTAGCACAGACTATGCGGAGACATTCCGAAAGGTATTCATAACGACGCATGGTACATGCATACAATGCCTTTCAATAGTATGGTAATTTACGTGGTAGACCAACAAGTTCACCTGTCGCCATAGACCTGCAGTCTCGAGTGATAAGTCGATGATCGAATGCTAGACTGTGACCGGTTGCGACCTACCGAGATACCCGAACTATGGCTATGTACTACCTAGGGCTCAAAATGAAGCCGGATTTGGTGTCCTTATTAACCCAGATATTGTAGGCGAGGTGATACCCCTTGATTCTACACTTCAACACGAGTTCAACAGCAACGTACATAGTTTCTTCGCGGATATCTAACGCTCCACTAGGATTCCCAGAACATTCACTAAAGCCACCAACAAATGAACCAAATCCACTGCGGAGAGCTGGATACGGCTCGGAGGTTGGGCGGTTCAATCGGCGTTAGTGGAGGGTGGGCACTTTTCATGACCCGCTGCAGGGTGGAGGGTAGCTTCTCCAGTTTGTGTTTGTACATGTACGTCATAGGTAATTGTGTGGTCACGACTTTCCGGGAATTGAGGATGTATTTGACTAACATAAACTCATGAAAGGGAAACAAAACCTTAGATCTTGCAAAGAGTGAATACAGTATGATTAGAACAAACAAAACCACTTTGCATAATCACGAACCCCCCGAACCCGAGCCGAAAATATGGGAAACAGTACATTAATATTAAGTGTAAGTACAGATGATTCAAATAGTGAAAGAATAGAGAAAAACGTCGAAACTATCAAGAAGTCACCAGTGCCGTTGCACATATTCAAGCAACAACGACCTTATCTATTCAACCGACTGAACATCTCACATCCTAGATACCGACCTCAACACCCAATAATCACTTCTTCTCTACCACAAACGTATCACGGTCCCAACCAAACCGCCTCTTCAACCTCCCCCTCAACCTCAACGCCGCAACACCCTCAAACCTATCTCCCGGATGCGGTTGGTGAATATTGATCGAACCCCAGGCGTCATGCTGAAAGCGGTAAACACTTCCCGCGACGGGCTTGGCACTGAATCCAAGGCCTGTCATAATTCCCAGGAAGGCCGACCACGGGACCCCGGAAGCAGAAGAAGACGACGATGACGAGAAGAGCTTCTTCAATGTCTTCGCCACGTTTGAGCGGACGGTAACCTTCTCCCCCGGTTCCGGTACTGTTTTTGCAGCTGTGCGCTTCTGTAACAGGTATTTGGCAGCTGGCTGGCCTTGGGTCTTTTTCTTTTCGTGCTTTGTGGATGCGGCAGGTGGCTGGCTTACGCCTCCTGACATATCGAGCGGATCGAAGGAGTCGTCTAGGTTACAGCGGCGATTCAGGTCCTGGATGCTTGTTAGCATACTGATTGACATGGAGTAGATTGTGTACCTGAAGCTCGACGGCTTCCATTGATTCAAGAGTTCGAGAAAGCGACTCTTCGATAACTCTATCGTGCAGTTGATCCAACTGGATGCTCAAACTCTTGAGGCATTCGTCGTTCAAGGCGCCAAAACACGCCAGCGCCATTCCCGGGTCTTTCAACTTATCAACCTTCGGTAGTGTTAGTTAGTAGTTATAGTGTAGAAGTAGCCATATTAACTTACAGGTGAAGCATATTCCTGAAGGTCAATTGATTCCCAAGCTTTCTTGAGGTCGGTAATCTGGTTGTCCAAGTTCTTGACAAAAAGTGTAGTCGGTTGCTTAGGGACCGAAATGAAGCCGCGCAATCTCGCCATAAACACAGCAATAACAGCAACATCTCCGAGCGCAACTCCCACATGCTCCGAAATATTCTCGCGGAATTTAGGCACCTGTTCTTCCATCTCGTGAACTTCTCTCAGCGCCTTCCCAATCGCCACATCCATATCGTCGCTGATCTCCATCCTAGCGATTGCGATCAAGAGTCCCAGGTATTTATTCTTCTTTTCTATGACGTTGAGGGGAACCTTGAGCTGGACGGCCAATCCCTGGCGAACAAAAAACTTGACACACTTTTGGTCGGCCTGCAGAAAACGCTTGAAGACCAGCCGAGCACGATTCAGCTCCTTCGTACAAAGCGACCAGAGTTCTTTCGTGACTGGGTTGTCCCGTGATGAGGTTTCTCCCAAAGCCGCAACGAGTGCCGTGATACTGTTCCAAATACCCCGCGCTTCAAACGCATCCCCGAAAGCCTCCTTGACGACACGGGTGCAATAATCACCGGTCATCATCTGTCCGTCGGCCTGGCCACGCTCATCCAGGATCGCGACGTCGGGTGCCGAGTAGAAGTAATGATATCCGGCGATGTTGGCTAGGTACTCCGGCTGATCGTGTAGTAGGTGGAGGTGGTCAATGACTGTTTCGTACTGCTCGTTCGACAACGACCGGAGATCCTCGACTGTCGTCTTGACAGTCGCGGCACGTTTCTGGCCGCGAGCAGGCCCTTTCTTTTCCGCATCCAGCTGGCGCAGCGCCTCCGCGAGCATCTTACTGTCTCCCGCACTTTTGCGTGGTGCCGGACCGGCATTCGGGTTCTCCATCGCCCGCTTGCGCTCCATGATGTCGTCGGTCAGGATCTGCAGGTGTGGGTAGATCTTGCTCTGCCGTTCAAGGACCAGCTTCCCATCCGCCTCGGTGACCATGGCATATCCCTTTCCCATGTCGAGGAGATTCTGACGGACGCTCCGGGGGGCCTGCGGAGATATCTCGTACAGCTGGCCCCATTTCTCCTCTTCCATAAACTGGTAGACGCCATTACCGGCCCTGGCAAGCTTGAAGTTATGTTTCCGGCAGGCGTCACGAACGAGGTCCATGTCGGTCACGTACGCGTTCTGGATCGGGGTAGTGGCGCGCATCGATATGAGTTCGAGGAGGTTGTCGTCCGCGGTGAGGTTGTTGAGGTTCATTTCGGGAGTGAAGAACGAATTGAATTTCCCGGGCTAGCGCCGGTTAGCCTCGTGGGTTGCAAAGTGGGGCTGCGCATACCCGGTCGTGTTCATCGCGCGGAAAACCGCCTCGGCCTCCCGCGACAGATTCCAGAATCAGTTCCTCATGTTCGTTTTGTCCCATAGCTCGCCATGTCGCTTCGATCGCGTCTTTGTCTCGGGCATAGCGTTTTCCGAGCTCGCGCCAGGCGTGGATCACTAGGGATCCATGAACTGTGGATGAGAATGTCAATGGAGGTGCCGTGTTCAAGGACTGAAGATTAAGGCGTACCGCCGGGGGTGGCAGATAGTCCTCGATTCATGGTGAGAGTAGGTGTTAGTGTGGTCGGCGGAAACTTGTGTTTGTTCGTGCAGTGATGGGTGACGCGGGGTAAGTGCACGACGGATCGTTTCTTGAGCCGAGCACGTGCTCTCGCCCCCATCCGTACACATGACGTATTGTGTGCTCGGACCTTTCAACTGTCGGAAGAAGATAAAAGACTATCGGACACTCTCGGATCGTGATCCAATTACGGACTGACATTTGTCTTCGTCAAGTGTGTCGCCGCTCATGACAGAGAACAGAAAGATCACTATCCGGTCAAGTAGTTGTGTGCATCTAGTTCGTTAATAGCGCAGCAGGTAGATTTTGCAATCCCGATGGCAGTCTTTTTATTCGCCATCGAAATGCAGCTGCATTAGTGCCAGCACAGGATAGCGATCCGGATGCCCAAATAAAAGATGGCACTACATTGTTATGGCGCACTGCAGTCCCCGTTGGCAGATATGGAAAGTGTGGAGCGATCATGCAAGGGATCGAGGCGATACGTATGCAGATGAGAACCTTAGAATGCAAGTGTCAACCCGGCGGAATTATCTCAAAGGAAGGCCAAGTAAAGCAATCAACCAAAATCGCAATCCGAAATCCAAGCTAGTCACTCCTCACTCTCCTCGAACTAGTTCCGTCGCACCCGACTTCCCGGTTCAACTCAACATGGTCTACACGGGCAACTTCTACACAACCGACCCCAAAGGCGAGCACGCCCTCCAACATGGCTACCAATTTCTCGGCGTCGCCTGTTACGTATTTTCCACTCAGGTGAAAGACACCATCCCAGTCTATCGTAGCTTTATACCGCGCTCCGGCGACCACTTCTACACAACATCTCGGGACGAGTTCGACAATTTCGTACATCTATGGGGCTATACGGCAGAACATATCGCCTGGTTTATGTTTGGAGAGCGGCAGAGCAGAAGTACGGTACTGACTCGTTATTTTAATGAGGGGACTGGAGATCATGTGTACTGCACCGACGCCAATACAAGCAAGGTAGCGGATTTTGTGGCGTATAGGACGCAGGCCGTCGCGGGGTATGTTCTGGATGACTCTAAGTATACACTGGATGATACGAGGGTAGTCCCGCTGTACTGGTGGTATTATAGAGGGCCAGAGGAAATATCAAGGGAGGTGTCCAGTGTAAAGGTGAACAGATGACAGGTAGGCATCTGTACGAATTGTTGATCCAAGATTGTTTATGCGTAGAGACTGACGCGGCTTGTAGGGTAGATACTGGTATTCGAAGCAAGTGGGTTTTGGGTTGGCATCGACCGGTCGTTAGGTTTTGGGGGGCGGAATATCCTTAAGATAAATGGGGCGGGATCTGTTGCTGTCGGAATGGTTGTGCGCGGATATCAATGTGATAAGTGGGACTAGTAGGGAAAGTCATTATAGAGGGCGGGAGATGCGGATCAGTACGACCGTGGCATAGATGAACATGCGCGCGGCAAAAGACACAGCGGAGAGCAAATGTTGTATTTTTTTAGTCACTCTCAAACGTCCCTGCTGTACAGTCTTTTTAGAACGCGATTCTGGCCGACGCGCACTTTTGAAGTGAAGTGCAAACGCTGATCTCCCCAATCCCGAGAATCGTCCACGCTTGGAAAGTCACCTAACAACCATAAATACTGATGAGGTGAAATCTGGTATATTGCTGTACATTCCTCCTTTGTTGATAATAGGATAATAGACGAAGCCTAGCTTTCAAGTCCAAAAGACACAGCCTCTAACGTTCCCCGGCCACATCGCGTACCTACAGTTATGCCGACTAGATATCAACCTCGGATAATCACCGCTGATCGTCGGAGATTACTTCAACTCCACCGCAGTACATCGCCATTATCACGTGTAGGTTGTGTTTGTGATCCGTCAGCATGTAAGTCAGGGGCAACTGGCCACGAGTAGGTTAAATTATGTTGCATCACTCGAGTGCTCTTATTCATGTATTTTTCGTCTGATATCATTGAGGCTATACTTTTGCCTAGCAGAATGGATCCTCGGGTCCCGCCTCCAGGCCAACACTAGTCCTCGCCGAATAGCCGCTCGAAGATCACGAACACTAGATATCAGCGTCAGGCACTTTTTCAGCAGCATAAGAATTTCCGAGGTAATTTTGGCAACTTTCTAGACAGGCCCATGGGCTCACTATATCGCTGCATATGTTATGCGCCTTGGTTCCTCCTTGTTAATCTATCTGTGCTTTTGAAGACCGCAATGCTGGGCTAGACGCACTACTAGGCTTGGGAGAAAAGAAGCAATAATGAGAAAACAAAAAACTATTGGTTGTGACACTATAATTGAGAGTGTCCAGAGTGGTATGCGGTGTGTTAAGCTTGACTAGTTCAGAACGAGGCGCGGCTCTACGGCTCGGGCCGAACCATTGTCCAAGTTTCAATCAGATGCGGCTATGGTTTGAGACTCCCAAATTCGGTGAAGTCACGACCCTGCTCTGAAGCGATTATTAATATACTTCAGTGCCATTTCTGACCTAGTTTAGCACTTTTCGACCATAAGTACCCGGAAGAAGAGAGAAGTAAGCTCGAATCATTCGGCAGCACCGTCTGTTGACATTTTTGTGATCTTGAACAAAAAAAATAAGTCTAACTAAACTGTATTAGGGAAAGTTCACGGAATACGATAAATATATCGTTGTTGGCTATGGCATGGCGATTGTACAGCGGCTATCCGTCCTGTTCCTATGTTATTCCTATCATCGGGCTCTTCTCCCCCGCCAGTGAAGTTATTCAGTTACCAAATATTAAATCATTAAGAGTAAAACTTAACCTAATATATTTAACGCCACGTCTTCATTTCATAGTTAGTAGTCAATATATCATAGAATTAAAATAGGTAAATAATAAATCTAATTCTACCATTCCCAATTATCGGTGATACAATAACAGCAGCTTATGCACATTTCCTAACCGTATCTTGTTCTGTTATGTGCACATGGAGTATTGTGGAGCGCCAGCCCTGATTATCCTTTCCGACAGATTCTCACTAACCTTGAGGGACCCGAAAGATACATTGCCTCTCATCGATAGCATTAATCGCAATTCCATCCAGCGATCTTCCAAAGTTTGCCTACCACATTCATATGCTCCCCCATTTCTACTACCTATAGAGCTAACAAGCCATCATAATCAGGTACTCTACCCCACAGAAGTCACTCTACCAGGTCTACTTGTCCTTCCTCGGTTTCTGAGGCGGTTCGGCTGGAAACCACGACTGCTGGCGCATTTACATCGGCACTGACCGCAGGAGTCGATTGCAATGTGCAAATATCCTCCTTCTGCGGCGGCTTGTAATGCGGTTCTACCTGATCTATCAACAATTCATAAACATCTCCATGACTTCTATCAAACGTGCCGCGTGACTTATAATCGGCTTAATCAAACATGTAGTACAGTTGATCTCGCCAATCTTCGTAGTATGACACCCTTGGAGGAGGAGATCTTTTGCTTGCCATCCCACTGAAACATACTCTGTAGTCCACGTACCTGCATAACTGGCTTTAGAGAGATCCTACACTCCTACACAGTCTGTATTACTAATATGACCAAGGTTACGGGAACTGGAGAATTTTGTGAATTAGACTTTGGTTTTTGGCTGCGGGTTTTGGTGGTTTGCGCCGAAGATAGACGGGTGATATAATTTTGACGGCATTGCAGGCGTGGGCTCCCTTTTTCTTCAATATTTCACAGAATTTGGATAGCACAAATCATCTAAATGCCACCCGTTTTGGCAAAGAAGTACATTTTCGAAGACAACCAATACCAAGAAAATATCATTGCAATTGCGTGCTGTGATATCCCTATCCAATAAAGACAAGCACCCCTTCCAAATCCCAATATCATCGGTATACCTCAAACCGATCGAACGGGGAAGCGGGCACTGCCATACTGTAGATAGAGTGAATGCAGTATGATTAAAACAAAACAAACAAAAACAAAAAACCTAAACGAGTATTCGTTCTCTTTCGTATCGGGTTCATTACGGTAGGAAAACAATGGGATCATATCGCGAAGATTTGCCTACACTTGCTAAAGGTACCGGGAATCTTGAGGTTAGCTAACGAGTAGATTACAGTGCACGATGGTGTGGTATGTTTGTGATTAGCGAGGAATCGAGTTTGTACTTTACAAGGATGGATTTCTAGGCATAAACTTTTGCTTGCCCGAACTACGATTAGTATCGGCTCACTGTAGTGCGTAATGGGTGACGGATTTAGCCGAATTGCGAGAAGGGAGGTTATGAAGAGATCCATAGTTGCTTGAGTTACAAAATAACCGGCTATGCACTGACACTTGCACGCGTCGTACAAGCGACAGAGACTGACGATTACCTATAACCCTCTCCGCCGTTCCAAGTATCTCTGCTAGATATCAACCGTTCCTTGCGATACGATGTCTGTCCCGTAATCCCTAATACCCCCCGAAAATTCGGGCGTGTACAGAAGGATACGGTCTGGGGAAGAGGAAGGAATTTGACGATTGATTCCCAGCCGGCTGTCGACATGACTGTGATACCTTCGTTGAATGCTTCCTCTTGCTGTTCTAATACGTGTAATATACCAAATCACAGATAGGTACCTTTTCATAGCAACTTTTCCTCTCAAGCGGGAATCACTCGTTCCTGGTAAGTATTATCCGCAAGGTCTAACGAACGGCATCTTAGGCAGCGGTTGAGATTAGATGTGACAACAGCGTCGGATACCGATCCAAGTGCGGGTAGGATGAACATTACGAGACCGGTATATGATATCTGTAAGCCTCTGATGGCGGGTATAGGGATGCAGTTACGAGTGACTATTGTGTAGTTACTGTTACTAAGTAGGCAACTTATAGAGCAGGATAACAGGATAAACAATAAAACTTTGAAATGTCCTTTAGTTACCGTCTTATTTTCTAGGTAATAATATTGAGCCCCAATTTTTTACCGCCCACCGGTTTTCTCAGTGTATGGAAACTATAGTTCGCCTCAGTTCCCATGGTCTCTGTCCGTTCGATACGCACTGATATGGGTTGCTTTAATCACAAATACACATGATTCGTCTGAGATATTCCGACCTAACAACGGATGCTACTGTAAGGTTTAGAATGAGGTTGCCGAAACACTAAGTCACCGAGTAGAGCCATACACGTAGAACATAGTCTCATTCACAATTACTCACTCGCCGCCTGCCACTCGCCCGTTGTTACAGATGTACATGATGTTACAGGTCTGATACATGGTCCTGCTGCAGGGGCTGATACCTTCTGTATATATCTCGAGTCTTTCTCCTTCTCTCTTTTCTCTGTACCATAGTCAATGCACATGGTTCTCCCCAACTTCCATACCGTAACACCTGTTGTTACATATCCTGTGGCGAGTGACTCAGAGTCGCGAGTGGCGAAGCATCAAAGTTTTCTCTCATAATTCTCTGTATATAAATCGAGTCTTTCTCCTTCTCTCCTTCTCTTCACTGTATCATATAATATACACACGGTTCTCCCCTAAGTACTATAGCAACACCCGTTGTTGCATAAATAGATGAGTACGTACGCATTGACACTTGTATGACCATATATAAGGCTTCGTGGCTCTCTTAGATAGTACACAATCAAGCCTCTCTATCTCTACTTTCAACACCCATCGCCACCCGCCACTCCATTATCTCCGAGGGATCACCATACTCACCATGTATTTTAAGGGATAGATTATACCCGTAGATATTTCAATAGACTTTGTCTTCACTACAGCTTTCAAACAACTGATAGTGACCAGCAGAGGGTGATAACCTATGATCGCCACTATTACTCGTCGGATTTTCAAATCTCCGGACACCCTATCAATAATTAAATGGGTTTGATAAGGTTGCATCTTATTGCATTATTACCTAACTATGATTTATAGTCACAAACTTTTGATGTGTCGCGAAGAGCGCTTATGACGGGATGTCCGGAGACTTCACAATCCGACGACTAATCACGCAATATTTTCGTCGGCCTTGTCCGGCTTACGCCACCCTACCCGGATAAGCTCCCACCGGGTTTGCTAAAATCAACGAATGGAGACTTCAAATTCAGGGCGTACTAATCCAGCCCATGTTCATGTCGTATTACTTATTTCATTGCGTAGCTATTCTTTGTGAGATGGCCTGACATCATGATTTCACGCTAGCTTCTCAATGACTGCCGTAGTTTGGTAAACCTATCCTCGGGAGACTCGGCCTGCTATCCGGCGAACTATGTGACCAGGGTGGCAAGTGGCGAAACAGAAACCCTCCGCTATCTAATCTATTTCAATCTCGTTTAATCAATCTCATCTGGTGAAGACGTCACTGTATCTTGATCGGGGAGGATCACCAAGTACAACGGCAGGCTTCGAATGAATTATCAATACGAGGTCTACAGCCCACCCTGCGGCATGTTGCAGAGGGTGTATCATCTGGTAATTGCTTGGATTCATCTTGGCACCACCTGCCAAGCTCTAAGTTCGACTCTGAATACTGATCTCCCAATGACCATACTGATTCATATATAATCGCTGCCTTATCTCAGATGCCTACCGGAATAAGCGTTGTTTCCAGGATTCTAAGGCTTAACACCCCACGAGTTCCCTACAGGCCAGCCCCGTGACACCTCAATATCCAACTGTAATTAGAAGTGTGGTGCACGGGTGACGCGTACAACAAGGCTCTGGACTTGCTTCGAAACACGTAGTGTATGATGTATGTCCCTAATCGATGACCCCCTGTCATTAGAACGTTGTATCTCTTCTTATATGTGGACCACGGTGGAAAGCTTTCAGAGCCAACCTCGACTCTCTAATTTGTCTTAATCTGACCCACCAACTGCTACCACTCAGAACTAACTTACGGCGTTTAACCGTAATATCCCTTGGAAGGACATCACCCCCGGGCCGCCAATTAGAAATACCTCACTATCCATCGTAGAGGTTTTCTAATCCTCCGAAAACCCAAATACGGAGAAAACAGCCTTAACAGAACTGAGACCCACACGGTGTTGTTGCTTATCTGTATTTATCAACTGCTAATTCTCTGGCAACACGCGGATCACAGAATTCCAGGAATGAGGTGATTTCCAAGCCGTCGCGTTTGCGTTTGCGTGGCTATGCTATACGTTTCACATCGGCGACCTGGCGACCTGTAGTCAACGTAATTTGATTGAGCTCAGGGTGAGGTGATTAAAAGCTCGTATAAGGGGCCCACGGCACACTCCGAGCCGAGCTACCAATATGCTTTTTTCAGACTGCTTGTGAAAATTACGAGTTCCGAGTGATGGTCATGATCCGAGGAACTAGAGTAGTGGTGAGATGCTGAAGTCCATCCAGTGCACACAGATCGTGCTAGTCCGTCCTATCATCCAACTTCGAACTAGCCTCAACGCATCCTGGACTAATCGCTAACACAACTTGCTAGTCCTGATGACGTGTATAAAGATCTCATCTCGCAAAATCACACCCGATACTGGATAGTCACCGTTGGAAGTTTGGTATACAGGTTGATTATCGTACTAATAAATATGAGAGAATTCTCATTAGGTGTTCGATAAAATTGACAACTGATTAGTGGTCCTAGCGGGATTGTGGTGCTGAATAACCAATATCGGGTGTGTGAAGTCCCGCTCTTGGTCGTCTAAGACCTTGATAGCTTGTTAGTTCTGCTGGAAAATCTAAATTTTTAGACAACTTTCTTAATGCATTGTTGGGCGTTGCTCATGTGGCGTTTGAACTTTCGGTGATGCCGTTGTGTGATTGATAAACTGTAAATTAAACCTCGATCTAGTTAAGATATAACTATTTACCCTTCTATTACGTCCACGAATTTTTTTCAGCTACCCGTAATACTCCGAGCTCGAACTACTGAGACAAACAGCTAGTAAAGATAGCCCTGACTTCCATTAAACATGCTTTATCCCCTGGATCGTAACGGTTCCCGGCCCATACGGGCCGCCCGCGCAACCACCTCAGCACACGTCCAAAGATGGTCATCAGAGGCCGACCTTTTTATCAAGTCTTCTTTAGTAGCAAATAAAACTTTCTGTCGAAGTGAATTGTAAATTATATGTGATGTGACTTTGTAAGTCTTACTGCCCCACCAAAATTCGCTTTCTGAACTGGCAACCCACCCCATGTCTATGCACCACTACCCACCTTTCTTCTTTACAGGTGATTGAATTCCACAAAACGATGCCTTTCATTATTGAGACACCACAGTTACTTGCATTTTGAACATTCTCAGCAAAGTTTGGCTGGAGATTTGGTATTTCTGCCTGGGCCTTCCTGCTGGCAAAGCCACCATCCTAGCTACTTTCCCTTCTCAAGGTGTACTGAAAATTACCTGCAACTCCAGCTCTGGCTGAGGGGTAAAGATATGCCCTCTTTGATGTTTGACAAAGTGGGTTTTAGCCTTGTTCACTATGAGAGCTGTGCTATGGGTATTGGTATCCCCCCACTGAGCCTCAACTCTTGGGTACATTGCAGATGGAATTCCTTGTGTGCAATGATATTGGGACTTCAGAGCATGTCCTTAGCACTAAGCTTGAAGGATATTTTGGGGTGTTATGGGCAGAGTTGTCCATCTGGGCTGCACAGCAACATTTTCGAGTTTTTGGGGAGCTGATCTTGAGACACCCCTCCCAACAAAAACTGCCCTTTTTATCGGCACCCCATTCCTATACAGTCCCTGATTTTTGCCAAAATGCTCTCAAGACATAAGAAAGTAAGTTTATAATGCTCCCAAGCCACCCCCACAGAGTTGCGGTTGCATCGCTAAATATTTGCAGGTGGGGAGTCGGTTGCCATGCCCAAACGGGCCGGGAATGCCAAAGTTACGATCCAGGGGATACCATATATTCAGCTCAGCATAGTTGGCTTCCCTAATGCTCATATTAGAAACTTCCGGCGAGGTAGGGTCTTTGCTATCTATTTAGCTGAAGTGCACTCTTGATCTCACTTCTACAGGAAATATATCCTCTCTGCGGCGGTTTTCCAGGGTGACGGAGTCTCGAGAATCGTCAGAATGTTATAAATTAGACTTTTAATTTTTAGTCGTAAATTATAATAAATTTCTTACACAACTAGTAGAAGAGTATTATTATTATGACGGTACTGCGCGCTACTGTCTCTTTAATATTTTATGGAGCTTGGATTGCACTGCATTAGCTGGATGTTATTGGTTTCACTTAAGACACTTTATCGAAAGTAAATCTAGGAGGCGTAACAATAAGAAATCTCATTGAAAGCACACGCTGTGTGTACGTACATAATATACAACGGTTTGTCTAGTATCTGGAACATTCGAACTTCCATGGTCAGGAGTGCGTTTGCGATCCGTCCTTCTGAGGTGGAAGCTGATATCTACACATACTTCTCGGTATATTTACACTCACCATTGTAAAAAAGCAGTTGAAAAATCCGTAACCGGTGTCTATGGACGCACCACCAGAGCCGAGTATGACTTGAATTCGGTGCATGCTTCGTACCGATCTGGTGGAGGAATGGATTTGGAACGTACTCACGGCGTGTATTTTAGGTACTTCGGTTCTGGCAGTATTTTCAACCCTTAATTTTCACTATATATGGTAGACAAGCACCCCTTCTGATTTTTAACTGATCTGGTCTAGATCTGGTGACTACCACAACTTCCTGACTACAGGGTTCACGACTTCAATTCGGGCGACACAACAAGCTCAACTTCAAGTATAAAATAAATCCATAGATAGGGTGGTTAAATAGAACATTAATGTGTTATGAGGGCTCGCTAAAGCTTGGTGGTGTTGGCAGCGGATGGTTGACAAATTGAGTGAAATGCCCGTGATGTGGTACCAGTGGTGATGTCCGTTGTTAGAATACGTCGTCACGTCGTCGTGAACACTGTACCCCGACATAAGTTACCGCGTGCTGGTGCGCATAAATCTGAATTTCAGTATTGTACGGATAGCACACTGTTTTCACTACCCAGTTATTTACTCAAGCACTCGGAACATCTCGACTGCGTTTAATGACATTCTCCCAGCTGCGCTCGACTCTTTGCGAGTGTATATGACTCTAGTTCGCTCTTCAAAGACAACATTGACTACTAGGTGAGAATGGCTGTGCAGGTTCACATCCATGAACACGGGCATTATAGAGTTCATCATGTAGATTAGTTAACGTCTAAAATCTAAAAATCGTCTCAATTGGAGGAATTTTCATGGATTCAGCATTGGTGGATCAAGGGGGGAATTTCATCAGTATAAAAAACCACTAAAGCCTCATACATGAACATTCCTCCCATGGAGAAGGAATTTAGACGCCACAAAATCTACTCAATGAGCTATAAATGCTCGTGAAGTCCAATCTACATATGATCAGATGTGACTATGGCTTTTTACTCTACCGCTGCAAAATCACAATTGCCTGCCACTCGAAAGTGACTGGATGTTCTAGTCAGTTCACGGAGAATGTCAGTCCGCGGAGTGACCGGTTAACCCGCAAGTAACTGAGCTCCGTGAACTGACCGGTCGGCTCACGGAGCCTACACACTCCATGAGCTGACCGGTCACTTCGTTGAGGGATACAGCCAATTGTAGGGAGAATCGGTACTAAAAAAAGGTTGTCATTTCTAAGCTTGGTCGCACTGACAAAAGTAACCAAATGTAGGTCCACTAAGTCTGCGAGTATTTGTCCAATCACAACGTGATGTATACATTAAATATGCATAATTCATTGCTCTTTCACCTCCTAGTCTTCAATTTGCGATATATTGAAAATTCATTTTGCAGCTTTAAAAAAAACCCCCAAAAAACGCCCCCAATCGATGTTTTTCAACTACCATTCTGTCAATATTAAAGATATGGTAAACTGGAGACCAGGTGGTGAAAGAGCCATGAATTACACTTATTTCATGAATACATCAGGTGTACATAGTAATTATTGTTTTTGGTTGAGTGTAATTTTGTATTGGTCAGTTCACAGGTCTGTGATGTGACTAGCTGGTTCACGGAAGGTGGGACTCCGCCAACTGACTGGTTACTCCGCGGACTGACATTCTTCGCGAACTGATTAGAACACTGGGTAGATTCATGATCTGGGAACACGAGCATTTAGTGCTCGTCCAATAGATCTATTAATAGTTTGTAAGCGTCTTAATTGGAGAGATATTTATGGATTGACGGTGGAGTTGATTGAATCCCCCAGGCTTCACGATAGTCCGTCCAGTCCGGGCAAATGTAAGCCCCAGACCAGATGACAACTTTCGGAGAAGCAAATCAAGGACTGTTTGGGATGACTGCAGCAGAGCCACGGACGTGAATATTGCAGGGCCTGTAGTATAGTTATCATACTGCGCACGGCGATGCTCTAATACTAAAATGATAGCATAGAAACAAGACTTTGGTAACATTTGAACCTCCTCAAATTACAACTGTAGCTAGTCCATTCTCATCTGCAGGTCTAGTAACATTTTCTCTGCATCTGCAATATCCTGCGAATCTCAAAAGATATCTCCTGCCTGAGCCATGATTTCAGACACTCAATAGCTTCAAGAATATCATCCCCCAAGCGAGCTCGATGATCTGAGATTGTGTACTGTCCACAATTTTCTAACGTATCAGCGTTTGATCTCACAACTAGAGAAGGGTACAGACCTTCTAAATAGACATTCCCTCACTTCGAAGGTGAAAGGCTGCTAAGATGTTGAGTCTTCTAGGCAAACAATGATGGAGTTTAGTAGATCTGGATCGTCCCTTAAAGTACCCCCGTGGTCGCGAAAAGGCGTGTTGAGTGTGAAGTTCAGTTGCAGCTAGTTTCGGAGGAGAAGCAGCATACCTCTTACCCTTTAGATTGCTTAGACTCGCTCAGGAACGTGGACTGTTTGACCATAAAGGAGAATATCGTTCAGACCTGACGAACATTCGTATTTCCATTTGTATTCATTACTTATATCCAGATTACACATAACATTCAGGCAGACCACAGTTTCGTAGTAAAATTTCTCATCCTTGGATCCAGCCGCATACTGCATGTGTACCCTTGTAACTTCAGGCACCCAGCCGCAGCATTCAAGCTCATCGAAGATTTGGAGCTTGTACTAACCTCAGCTTCGTATTCTGAAACCGTATCCTTAAACTACAGGTATCTATATCGGGCAGATTCCGTACACTCTACCAACCGCGGGAAAGCGGGAGGGAAAGTATTTGAATGTGGGATATGGAAAACCCACTTTCCAGTATACAAATCAATATTTTTCCATGTCATTCTTTTCGGTATATATGTGTGTAACCTGGTTGTGGGTGCGAAGGATACTTTGTGGGTATGAAACGGGGATGTCAAGCATCGTGAGATTTATCGGCTCCATTACTACCATTAGCGGCCATCATGCACCTGCAGGTTGTAGCGGGTAGACACCCGCTTCACAAGTCCCACAAGTGTGAAACTGGCCTAGTTTACTTGTTGCAAAAAAGTAAGTCGGAGATGTCACAACCCCACAGCGAGAACTGTAAAAATCAACATGGTACAGTCTGATGAAAATCTCAACACCATGATAATGGTCTTAAAACACATCGTGACTTTTGGAAAGTGGAGGAAAGGGTAAGCTGTGTGGAACATGGTAAATGGTTGGAAAGTACTCAAGAACCGAAACAACATGGTAAAGAGTGGAAAATGGTATGTTGGTGTGGCATAGGGGAAATTGTATGGAAAAGACTGGAAAAGGAATGACTGTACAGGGAGAAATGCATTGGAAACTCATCAAATTTAGGAAATGACTTGTCTCCACTTTCCCCCAGTAGAAAACCCACTATTCAATCACATATTTTGTATGGGGAAACTACATGATCTCACTTTCCCGCGGCTGGTAGAGACCGGGACTGACTAGGCCTCCGAAATACATCCCTTAGATGGGACGCTGATTCGGGAGCCCGAAAGGCGCTGGTCACCGTTGGGAAGTATGAAATTCCAATGATTCCACCAGTCTGGACGATCCTGGTCTGGGGTAGGGCTCGGTCTGGTCTAGACTGGGATCGGTCCGGTCTGAACTGGTCTGAACTGGGCTGTGATATGATTTTTGCAGTACTGGTCCGGTCTGAGGTAGGGCTCGGTCTGGGATCTGTCTGGTCTGGACTGGTTCACCCCCGGACTACTGGAATCATTGTCGAATTCCCCCAGAATAGTTGCTTACTACTCAGACCTCCCAAAGGTGGAAACTGGTTGGAACTGATTCAACTGTTATATTGGCTTGTACTATCTAACTGGTATCGACCAATGAAAGCCCAACATGTTGAAACTTTTGATCTTAAAAGCTTCGATAGTAGCGGGCAGCAGAGAATAGCGTTCCGAAGTAATTATCTTTATCGTTTCAAATAACAAACGCTCCAACTAAGTAGATGGACAATATATCTAATTCCATGCTACAAAATTCAGGCTCATACAGAATTAAATCCAGGTGTATATGCGACAATCAGTGCTACTAAGCGGCCGGGCCGCAAAATCCGATGCCTGGCTTGGTGTAGGCCGGCCTCAATTTGAAAAGCCTGCATCACAAAAAACCTGGCTGCGATTTTGGAGGCCTGACTTGCCGGTGGCCAGGCCAGGCTTCATGCAGGCTGGCCGGGCCTGGCCGCTTAGGAACACTGGCGACAATGTTGTAAGGCCTAGGCGTATGCGGAGTAGTAGTCTATTTCGTGTGTTTTAAATAAGGAAGAGAAGGGTGAGGAAACGTTCCTGAAAACATGGAATTGAGTGCTGCTAAGAGAATGGAGTCGATGCTTAACTATTGTTGAATCGCTGTCGCTTTGAGTTGTGAAGTTACATCCCATTTCCATCTATGAATTCGATGGTTTTTGCACCTGGGATGATTCTACTTCATGTGCGGAAGTTCCTAGATGGGGTAAACATAGACATACTCACTACAGATGTGTAGGCTCAGTGTTAGGCTGTTCCTAATAGTGTAAGTTTTAAAATCCTGGAGAAAGTAATTTGAAAGACCATGACTCTTCAGTGTCCTCAACCGTCCCATCCGTCGGGAATCACTCAGTAGTCAGGGCGGAAGAGGACGGCAACACATCCGTCCAAGGGCAGGACGGAAATGGAGTTGTCTTTTTGAGGTAGGATGTGGATGGACGGATAGGACAGTCGGGATGCCACTTTGTCGTTCACGGTCGTTCCGACAGATATCCATGAATGATGAAGTTCACAAGTAGTAAAACGAGATGAATCATAGCAAACGTCAAATTTACCGATAGTATGTACTGTAAACTCTATCCATTACCATTAGTTCACTCATCTCTAATCATATAGAACACCTAAATGCTTGATGTCAACCGAAGATAGTGGATGTCGGCCCGGGATGGAGGATGTCAGCCGGGGACGATGTTTTCGCCATTCCCAGCAGTCGCTGCCCATCATGCCATCCTCGTCGAGTATGGATGGGACTGACGGCCTTGGCGCCGTCCCGTCCGTCCTGGAGAATTTTCGGACGCCACCACAATCCCCGGCCATAGGACGGGACGGTTGAGAACACTGCGATTCTTTAGTTGGAATTTTGGTGATCTGCGCGGCAGTGACACTTCGAATTTTGGATAGTAAAGAAGGATCGATCGAGATTTCACAAAATCCTCAATGACACAGGCGTTTAAAGTCCATTCAAGCAGCTCGTTGGTGGGTTTCTGTATTAAATTCATTGGATCTGGGTGTTTTAGATTTTAGATGCTCATTTGGAGCCCAACAGCTTACACTTCAGTAACCTTTCAATGGTTGACACCTCATTCGCGGATGGGGTTAGATTCTGCAGTCCTATGTGCTGACATTCCGTATATGCGATACTCCCGTGTATGGTGCAACATACCATTGAAAGATGGTCATTTTCTACACCTTTTGGTTGGAAATGCAAGGATCTCTGCTTAGTCACTGTATGTTGTTGTGCCGTAATTTTTCCTCTGCATCGTTAGGTGTTTTGGGGATGGGTAGCTATTAGAAATACAACGTGTTTTGCGCAGCGACCTTCGTGTGTAGGTGAGAAATGTTCCGTTTGGGCTAAGGAGGTGTCTTCGATGGACAAATCGTATAATTTATCTTTGAGTATTGAACATTTCGATGGTTTCAAGTCCTGACAATTGATTGATCTTTCGTTCAGACCTGGCTAATATCACATCCAATTTCTGCAATCATTTTGACGATAGGCTACCGAAACTTAAGTGTGGCAATTGAGCGGCGTGTTCGTCACATCGACATTGAACTGTAGTCATATGAATGGATACAAGCATATGCGAAGGAAAAACCGAGCACAAGCCCACGAGCCCCTTCCCTAAATCCCCGCTTCTCACGTTCCGTATGATATTATGATAGTTAGGAGTTATGAACTCTAACTTTAGCTAAAACTCCAGCGTTTAGACTTATAGTGTACATCCCACACACTCCAACCCTCCACTAACGCTCTGCTCGCAGAAGGCCGTTCATACTTTTTGAAATTGGTGACTTCGAATAAATACGCTGACTATGTCGGTGATATTTTCACCGCTTTACGCACGTGTTTGCCTCACATGCATGTTAGTATGCACAGTAAGTAGCAAGCAGGTTCGACTATCAACTGGAACAGCCAACACACCATTACATCCTATCGCCAACACTAGAACGAGGAACGTACAGAAAGGCGAACTTAAAGAGATGTTACCTGCGTAATATGTTATGGATTAGTAAAGATAGCATCCCTGTTCACGACTGGCGTCTAGAACTATATTATAATTGGTTAAAACTGCTTCTGGCTAGTATGTCTGCAGATCTGAAGTGGATGCGGTTGGTCTTACCATGTAAGTCTCGGATTTTTGAAACCTCCTCGCAAAGTCTCCAATCATCGCACCCCTGTGCTGTAATTCTGCGATCGTCACTTCTATATGCATGCACACAACAATCGCGAGTTTTTCTATTGGATGCAAAGTGATTGACCGGGGTTGACAGGATTCCATTCTCCTGTGCATTTAGCGCATGCATGCGGTCATTTACCTACTTGAACCTGAAACATTGAATCTGTTCTTTTCACCACAATAGACAAACAGTAGTTCAACCATACCTTGTTGTTCGCCCTGAAGCTTTTAACCTGCATGTAGGGCCAGCAAAGCTGGGTTCTCTGCGTACAGAAGTCGCTCTTCCGCACACAAAAAACTCTCATACATCAGCTTCTATGGTCAAGCCTTTGGGCTGCCAAACCTCAATCAGCTCAATCATTCTAATCACAATTCGTTTATCGCCCTCTTAATCTTTTGAATATCTACTGTAAGTACAATTATCTTAGAAGATGGTGTGATAGGAACCCCTGATGATAGTGATATAGTAACTAATATTCCGCTAATACATATTATTAGATTACAAAACTTCTCCCCCCATTTTCCAACGCGAATAGCGTACTCCCCTACGATGCAATAACCATGCGCCAAAACAACCTGTCTATAGATCTGGATCTGGAGTTGCCAAGACTAGAGAAGATCCATGACTACTTGTGGCTGGCTGGTAGTCCGAAAGCCCGCCCACTTCACCGGGAGAAGACGAAGCGATGGGAATTCGTGATCATAGAACAGACGAATCTTCATCTGGTTTGGTGGGGAAACTACATGCTTGTGAAGCCTTTGCCTAGGTTCCTTCTCAATCACAAATCCTTCCAAGACAGTCTGTTTTCGCCCATCCCAGTTGAAGGACAGACGTACACCATGCACACCAACGCCTGCGGTCTCTTGCTTTCATATATCTAGTTGGTGGAATACGAGTGCGATTTCAAAATTGCTATTGACGTAGGACTTTTACTAAGCAAACTAAGTGGGAACAATGGCTAGCTTTCGCGCAGGATATACGCTCGGAAATTGCATCCTACGAGATAAACCTGAGGTATATCTACAGAAGACTCCACCGAGTCAGCCTCAACTGGATTTATAGATTTAAATGCTGCAAGTGGATAAGGGATACCATACCGTCGAATACGGTAATTTCTTCGAAAGGCACTTCACCTGGCTGTTGGTGGTCTTCGCGTATGTTACAGTGGATCTCTCAGCTATGCAACTTAGACCAGCTAACTACCCAGCGGGGCGGCGGTGCAGGATATTTCAATGGAGCATTATATGGATTTACCTTAGCCTAACTAGTAGGAATGGTGGGAAATATAGGAATCATTAGAGTTGCTTTCATTCTGTTGGTTTTGAACGACCTTGGCTCTTGCTTAAACATAGGCAGAAGGCAGCAACTACTAGACATCACTCTAAATACACCTAGCTCCATGTTTAAAGTTGTAATACTCTTTGGAGTTTCTTCTTGACTGTTGCCGCTGTTAGAGTTATCGTTGCAGTTGCTAAGCCTCATCGGCGATTGGCAGAGGATTTTACGTATTTTTATTAATTTCTTCGGTTTATTTTATTAATTAAGATATCACTGGTTAGATAAAGAATTTCCATTGAAAATGTAGAGTAGCATACGGCAGGAATATTCTATTAGCCTGGCGATCATTGTTACCTACGTGTCCGACTGTGTATACGATTCTAGTGTGTTGGTAGTTTAAGTTCTCCTACACAACCTTGTGTGCTTCAAGCTTGGGATTTTCACCTCCACACATCAGCAACCGGCAGCCCTACGCTAGGGCAATTCAACGCTTCAACAAATAGATACTGGTATGATTCCTAGCTGACGTAGCGATTGACGACATCAATAACAGTTAGGTGTTTTACTTATCGGACTTCTATGCCTAATTAGAGTCGTTCAGCCACGCTGCAGGGCAATTTTTACCACCTTTCCGGCCGCCAACAAAGTCTATAGAAAAGCTAAATTCTCGTGCATATCGCTATATGAAAGCTCACTGGATGCAGGAGAGTTAGGATAGATAAAGGAGATAGGAGATTGGGAAAAGGGAGATCTCGTGCGCTTTTTCAGTCGCACAGGAGAAAGTCTTCCAAACTGAGGATCGTGCAACAGTTGATTATGGGGCCCGGGGGATAGCCATGGTGATGCTATAGCGAAGAAGAAGCTTCACATGGAGCCTTAATATCTACAGTTTAAAATGTGTAGCGCTACAGCATTTCCTTGCATCGCCTTGCAGAGCCAGAGCCGGACTGAACGACACTATTAGTACTTAATAAGAGTTACTACTCTAATGTGAATGATTTCAATACTCTATATCCTTGCTGTAAAAGAGTATCGGTATTGAACGGAGTTTTGGGTCAGGCTGTAGAAGATCCTATTGCATAGGCGCAAGCGGAATGGTCTGACTTTAGAGAAGAGTGTGGAGTGGAAAGCAAGAATAGTGTTAAGCATATTGCTTGATTCCTTAGCTATCATACAATCTACCTAGTTACATACATACCCATACATCACTATGACTCATTTTTTGATTGCCTAACTTCTGTCCAACTCAACATGTGACTCGTACACACATACATGACTCAATTCATGACCAGTGTAATTATTCCCCAAAGTCACCTGACATCCTATCTTATCCATCTAATCAAAGGAAATAAGTGTGGTAACATAATTTACAACAGATCCGACCCTCCATTCCAGTAATGAATATTACTGTGAGAGCAGCTGTGTCACTGTTGCTTAGGGGTGAAGCTGAGAGTAAAGTCAAAGCACACTAGCTGTTGCTCTTTCAGTTAATATCTTAAACGTGTTTTACCCGTATTGCATGTGGATTGCTAGCTCTGAACGCAGTAACTTGCCAGAAGATGAGGGTCCGATCATCTAGAGGAAGGACTCTACGAATTTTGGTGTAGAAGACTAGTAGAAGCACTAGTATCTTATTCTAGACCGAAACAGACCACGACACCACGATGTGCTGGCTCATTCCGGTAGTAGCAAAATCTGATTGCTCGTCCGTTTTCAGGTCTCTAGACATCTTGTCTTTGATTTAACGACTCTGATAAGATTAGATCTTATTGGGCTGTCATCGAACTATGACGATGTATCAAAGCTCGGTGACAACCCAATAAAGTCTAACCTTATCAGCGTCATCTAATCAATGGCAAGGTGTCTGGAGACTTCAAAATCCGACGAGTACTACCCATTCCGAAATACACATATTGCAGAATCTACCCATCCACCATTTTCCTCTTTAATACCCACTAGTATCGATTGTCTTCCCGGTGATTTCAGCGGTGCAGGCAGGGAACCGTCCAGGCCGGAACTGTCCAGGTCCAGTCCAGTCCAATGATTTCTTGGACTAGTATCGGACCAGTCCACGATTCTCTTGAACTGGCGCGGCACTAGACTGGACTGGTGTGGACTGAAAATATGATTAAGTATAAAAATGGGCGCATTTATGTCCTTTCTAGATCATGACATAGCTTAAACGCCAGTAAATACTGTAGAACAGGCTTAAAATAGTATACAGTGGTCACAGGATCGGTATTGTGGTTAGTAGGCAGGATGAGGTGTGTTTTGGCATTATTCAGCGATCAATGTTGCCGAATCGGGGCAAGGCTATTAGTTACTTGTGGACTGGTCCTGGACTGGCAGCCTGGGGCTTGGTCCAATCTAACACCTCCATTGGACTGGACTGGACTGAGCCCTACCCTAACTGGGGCCGTCCAGACCATTGAAATCATTGTATGTTCCTTCTCCACCACCCTCCACCTATACGCCCTGCAGCTCTAGCCTGGGTATTCTGGAGGACAACTTATGACACAATGTGAGGCCCTTAGACAAATCACGAAGAGTTGATAAAATAGCTGTGTCACTCTCATATTGGCTTGAGTTATGAGACAGCGGGCCTAGAGCTGCACTAAGTCAAAGACCAGCTATTCCTATAACTTTCATCGCAGCTCATCCCCTACTCGCTCGGTTTCTTTAGATATAATGCACTTCCTATCCTACATCCTGATTAGTTCTATCAGCCTATCAACCAATCGGAAGTACCAAACTACCCAGCGAGACGTTGAACTGACCAATCAACCTTCCCTGCTAAAAACAGCAACAAATCTAAGGACTATCACTGCAGGCCACAGGACTTCTTAACATCAAGCGAAAATGTGGCAGTTCCACCCAACCAAAATTTTGGAGCCGCCACCATAGCGACCGGGTATCTTTTTGGAGGTCGGAAGGAAGGAACGGATTAGGTGGTGGGACCAGTGTTGGTGGGTTGGTCGTGTTCAGAAGGGCTACAGTCTGGCTGTAGTACGTTCGTAGATTGGCCACGTTCGCAGTTCAAGTACTTACTATTCTTCAAACGACAATTTGTGTAACTAGCGTACCGATTTTTCACCCCCCAGTAAAATTACCCGTTATTGGTACGTGTTGCTCGGAAGACCCTAGAACTGTGGCCATCGAGGAAGACTAATGGTGGGTGCAGCCTCGGGAACGAAACCCAAGGGCCTATGGATAGGCATAGTGGGGCAGGTGGATCCCTTTGAGTATCTTCTAACCGCGGGCTTCTGGTTTGTTTGTTTGTTTGTAATCATAATGTATTCGGCCGCTAGCGGCTATGACATGGATATTTCTTCTATCGCCCCCTCCAGATCACATTCACTTCTTCAAGGTTTTCAGCCCCTTGGCAAAGTCGTGAAAGCCGTGCCTTTTGCAACCTCCAGGCACTTTCCCGTCCCCCAGCAATAAAGACCGCCCAGTGACCAGTGGCCACCCGGATCTCTACCCGGCCCCCCTTAAACAGCCTTACCACTCCGGACCGCCTCCCGGTTCCCCTCCAAAGAAATAAATTAATTGACCCCCATTCCTTAGACCTGCTTGCCCCACTTAGTCGAAGCCCCGTTGAAGTCCCTCGCTATCTCGGGCTTCTGGTTGCAGTAGGTAGGTGGATAGGATTACCGGTTATGACAGAGTAGATAAGTCTCCTTGTAGACTAGGATAGGAGTATATAGAAAAATCCTTGTTTTTGTTCTTTCTGCACTATGTGTATGAGGAGTGGGAAAACTATCCCCTATACGTTTGATTTTGTAGATTGGTTGCATACGTTGGTGGTCAATTATATCCGATGAGGAAGTGATTTGCCAAGACGATCACTCATACATGATCTCGGGCTTCATCAATCAGCAGCTCTGCCACCCAATTCATTAATATCCCATACTCCCAAACGGCCAATCTACAAAATCCGCCTCAGGGGATAACTTGCCTCTGATACTTCCGAATTTTCCTTTCGAAGTGCACAATCTTGTTTCTGAAATGCGTTCAACTGCCTAGACTTGCTTGTTGAAGAACCGGAAGCAAGTGGCAAACGGTGGCAAAAGTATATTCGTTACCCCCGAACAAAGACACAGTGAAGTGACTCCGCTTGGGGGACAAATGACAGATTTCTTTTGGGAAGTTCCAGTAAGCTTGACCATAGCCAGAGATTCATTATTTCACACTACTGGAACTGTGAGCCACAGACACTTACCATTGGCGTTGCGTACTTCCACAATGTTCCCCAAGATTCAACGCCGCCACCTTAGAACATAATATTCTATCAGTTTCTAATTTATAGATCGACTGATGATACATGCTGCGTTTTATTGCTTGACCTGTTACATATATAATATATGAGGCGTGTTTCAGACTTCATACAAGCTCACAGTAACAGGGGCTAATGGTATGGCACACAAATCTCCTGTATCTATCTTGAGCCTTTATCCTTCTCACTTCTCTGTACCTTAAGTCTATACACGCACACGGTTCTCCCCTTCATATATGTAACACGACTTAAAGAACTCTCGCGAGTGATAACCTGTGAAGTTGCTAATAGCTTTAACAAGTTATAATTAAAAGGTTTATACTATGCGTTTACGGTCGCTTGTGAAATCTAGAATTGCTTATTGTAATACATAGATACTGAGAAAAACAAGTCTGTGTTCATGGTAGAACAGGAATGGAGAGCAAAACTTATGGAATGCTTTACCGAATACGAATGCTGCCCCACCCCCCCTTCTGGCCTGGGGCTATTCTACAGTGTGTACTACTAGTGACTCACTCAAGGAGTTACACCCGCTAAGCCCTGACTTTGACCCCAAAAACTGGTCTCCACTGGGTTTCATCCATTTTCGCCGCGCTGTTCAAGACACTGGCCTAGAGTGAGCATTCTTACTATTCTCTTTATCCTACCTCTCAGCACAGCCCTTATTATATCGACAACTACACTAGCTTTTAAAAGCACTTAACCACTGCGCTATTTCACGCGGTTATCCCTTAACTAGATTATATAAACAACTTGGCGTACCAAAACATCTACTTTTCCGATCTAGAAACATTTCGGTGTTTTTTCAACCTCATAATGTTCCCACGACAACTACCTTGCACTACACATTTCAACTACAACCCTTCACCAACCTCACACTTAGTCTCACTACAATTTTAAGCTTTTAAATTTATGACATCATAGTCACTCCACATTCGACATAATCGCCCCACATAATTACACTACATAATCACACCATAAAATAACACCATACGTTGTGCAATTAATAATACAAGTTATTAAACTCATGAGCTGTAGGGTATACTAGTGTTTAGCATAGTATGTATTCACATGCAATAAGTGCGATTGTAGATAACTTTCCATTAAAGAAGCGTGTTAACGGAGCCCTGAACAATACAATGAGGTAAACTTAGTGCATGACAAATACATGATAGAGATGATAGCGTCTTCATTGGAGTTTGGGAGGTATATGTCGACAGGCTTATGACCTCTGTCACCATCTGATCAGTCGGTGTCTCGCAATCTGATGACGCCGATCTCTCCTGAATTATATAGATAATTATTCAGACATGCTCTCCATCATCACCGTATGATAAAAGTGCGGTGTGGCATGTACACCCAGAATAGGCAACCTTCTGTCATTCGAGCACTCCACCCTCCAAAGGGTGTACCTCGAACTTGGGAGCTTTCGCTGCCGGTTTAAGCACTCGTGCGTGCCAAACTCTGTACCCCACTCTGATACCTGTTATCCGAATCACTAATCCCTTAACACTATTCCTCCAACATTAACTTACGTAGTAGAATACTACTAAATTGGAAACGCCCCTTGTACAAATGACTAGGTAACAACCGATGTTACTAGCGCAAGGTTTTACATACATGTCAAAATCAAGGCAACCGAAGGCAGCCTTTCAATCAATTGAAAATCTAGCTACTGTTCATGCTTTTCTATATTGATCGGATGCTATACCTCCGGATAGACGAATCGCCGTATATTCGCTATGGCTGTGCTGGGGATGCGTCGGCGACTGTAGCTGGTGATAGCGAGCGTTAACCACGTAATTGAATCACATCGCAAGAATTCAAATGGCCGAATAATGTGCCAGTGGCCGTCATGCGTACTATGATTGTACGTTTTAACTGTTTTTCTGGCCTCGGAGTTGCAACTCCGAGGGGAGTTAACTTGGATACAAGTGACGGTATCTAAGTAACCATCGGATATTAAAGTCTCCGGACACCTCATTATAAGAGCCAATGAAAAGTTTGGTGACTAGGCTAGATAGCCTAATCTTATTAAAGCCATCTAATTAGAGTCATCTCATTAGAGTTATCTAATTACAGTCATCTAATCAGAGTCATCTAATCAGAGTCATCTTATCGGAGTCATCTAATCGAAGTCATCGCATGACTGACAGGGGTATTCAGAGACTTAACAATCCGATGAGTAGGCCTACTACTACGTACTACTGTAACAATGCCCACAACAGATAGATCAGCTACAGTCACCAATCGGGACCGTCTTCACAGCTTCGTAGATTAATCAGCATCTAAAGTTGAGAAATACTAGTACACACCTGGCAAACGTCAGGTTATGTGTACGGTTTATCGGCGACTTAAGTTGATTGGAAGCAGGCGAGTACTTATTTACTTTTACGCTTTGGCGTTCGATGCACTAGATGACCTGCGGTACCTTGAGCAACATAGTGGTGCACCGAGTAATTGATGTTGGAAGGTATGAAGTTTCATCAAACCCCTTGATCCCTTGATGTTTGGCTAATGCTGCTGAAAAACCTGAATCTTCGGGTAACTTTCCTGATGCATCATTGAGGTCTACCATCACCAGAGCGTCTCATGTGGTACTTAGAGCTTTAGAAGTGCTATTCTGTGATTGATAAACTGTATATTGAATTTTGACATAAGGTATAACTTTTTACTCTCTCTGTTACATCCACAAATTGTCTTCTGTCTCCTGAGCTTGAACAATCTTTTGCAATCAAGGGTGATTAACTAGTCCAAACTAACCTTTAAACGCGCAACTGGCCGTGCCATCTTTTAAGACTGATGCACTGAGAAGCAGGGTTCGCAGCTGTCCGTCCCGTCCGGGCAGAGCCATGCCCGATCCCCGACAGCGATTTTCCGGGCTGAGGATTCACGCCCGTTTTAGCCCTAGGGCTTCGAGGTTCAGGACTACAACCCTGCAGGGCCTTACAGCCTTGTAAAAACCAAGTTTCAAGCTGGATGGGCTTGGGGCGATAGGAAAAACAAGCCATCTATATTCACCCATCAATGCGAAGTGGAACAATAGTGTGGGAAATGCTGACCGGATTGGAAGATGCGGAGTTATCTCTTGCTAGACAGTCAGAACATTTGTTAGCTAGCTAGAATTGCTTCTTGTTGGCCGCAATGATATACACCCCAACACCGGCAACATCTGCCAGGGCCCTTCAGTCACCCTAAAGAGGCCCTTGGGATTCTAGCCTCAGCCCGGGAGGCCTTAGGCCAAACACAAGATACAACTGCCCTGGACGGCGGTGCCGGCCCCGAAAGACGCCAGTCTGGACGGACAGTGGCGAACCCTGCTGAGAAGTGTGACTCGAACACCTAAAAATGTTCGAATTGTGAACAAAAGCTTAAGCCGGTTGGTGAACGTACATATACACATTAGATCCCTGGTCTATGAAGGTTCTGCTTGCTGGAGGAAACTATTTCGCTTAAGGAAAGTTGAAGGAGATCCGGAAGTAACTTCCTAGACCTGATGCCACTCGGTCTGGTATCTGGTGGTGGCAAAGAGTGGCAAAGAGTGGCAAAAGGCCGCAAAACTGTCGCCACTCTCTTGTACTATACTTTTTGAGAATTCTCCTCTCTTTTCCTCTATAGCATAGAATACACGCACACGGCTCTCCCTTCCATATCCCAACCATATCGCTGCTGCCAATGTTTCCATTGGTCCGGGGGCACTAGTCCCGACCGGAAACGTCCCAGCCTAGACTAGACCCACCCGACTCCCTATTGGACTGGACTGTACTGGACCACCTTCTAGACTGGGACCATCCACCAAAATATATGGTTGCGGGCTAGTCCGGTCCGGAAGCGTCTTGGTCTAGACTACTCGTCGATATGAAACGTTTTCAGACAGCATTAGATTGATTAGATTAGATTACTTGTCATAAAAGCAAAAATGGGTCCGTGGAGAATTTCCATATCTGACCTTATTGTAACCAAATGCAGTTGGCACTGCTTGGTTGTGTCTTAGATTTTTACCTGAAATGAGGTGTCCGGAGACTTTTGATATCGACGAGTAGACTAGTTCGACCTCCCTGTTAGGCTGGACTTTGTGGAAACATCGACTCTTGCTGTTATTGGTAGAGTTCGTAGTTTCTTTACAAGGCTCATATCCGATCCTGTTGGCATTATAAAGGCCCGTGGGGGAACAAGATGGATCCCCTATCAATTACTATGTTTTGTGACTATTTCGCCTTTCAGAAAAACCAATAAACCATTCTAAATTTATTAACTGCCAGCTAGTTTAATAACCGCGAGGGATTTGTGACTGAATCTGTTAATTTAGTATTATTATTATCGCAACAGTTCTCTAGTGGTAAATGGTGGTAAAAAGCTATGCAACTGGGGTTACAATCTTAAATCTATCTCATGTCTTTCTCTTTCTCTCTTCTCTTTGCACCGTGGGTCTAAATGGGTGCGCTATTCTTCCTCTCAAACTGCCATATTAGTAAGTTGTATACAACTTCGGAACAAGCCACCCTGCTCTGACATGTGTACAAGATTCGATTAGTTAGGTTGCTATCCTAGTTGCATGTGTTAAGGGAAAATGAGTTGAGGAGATATTGGGTGAGTATTGCTGTTTGTGACTGTTGGCGGCCATGCTCGCACGTGCATTGATGTGGTTGTTAGTTTCAACAGGGGGAAACCCCTGCCAGATGAGTCATAAGAGCACTTAATGAATGGAATCCCAGTCGTGTTTACATGGATTGATCTAAATCCCGTTGCATGTTCTAAAGGTAACTCTCTGCACGTTGGTGCTGGCTCTTCATGTAGGTACATCAAGCACAATGCGGGACTACAAACAACGTTAACAGCTCCTATTGTTTAGTTCGTTTGAATTCAACGCATGATATTAGATTTATACATCCGTGTATAAAACCACCGTTGGCACTAGTTAGTCTGTGTTTTGATCGGTGAAATGCTCGTTTGCAGATATCTGCATAACCTGACCGGACTAAATGCCGCAACATACGGACTGGTGCATTGTTGGTGTTTTCACGCTGCAAGTTTTTCATGTACGTCGACAAGACATACGCTCTGTCCATAAACTGCACGTCCTGTTAATGCCTTCCACTCTTTGATTCACTCGATCTGCAACCAGGATAGCTGTGCTTGACATGGTTGCAGCTCAACTCCTTAGATATATCCGCTTGCACTTTCTTTGTTGGCACCAGCGGCGATTGCCGGTTTGCCGCAAACGATATTAAGTACTATTGAAATCAGTGTATCTGCAACGTAGAGACATACTACATCATGCGTTGAGCTGCGGTTAACGAACTCAACATTTTTGAGTCACCGAGATGAGGCCTAAAAGCACTTGCAGGGGGGATTTCTACCAGCGCATGCTGTTTAGATGCAATTGGAAGATATCGAAGTTCCTCCTCTGAAGGACCGGTCCGCTTTAGTGAGTTCCAAAGATAAATCCGCCCACCAATAGACAAGAGAAACTATTGTTTGTTTATAATCAGAATGATAGCTATTAAAAATGGAGTCAGAATTATCAAGCGGTACATTCCAGGCTGAGACTGCGTCGAAGGTGCATTCTTCAGCTGTTGTGGGTGGGTGGTTCGTGGAAATTTTTAATTGGATACAAACTGAAGTTCCACAAAAACAATAGCCTGGGTGAAACCCGAGATCATGAGACAATGATCATCCAACCAAGCGACCCCCGCAGAAAAAATGCTCGTATGCGTTATAGTTGGTTATACAAACAACAACACGCGTTTCAGTTGTGGGCAGCGGAAAAAGAAAAGAGGTTGCCTAAAATACTTAAATACCCATGGCTCACCTTTTTATCTCACTTGGTCCTTCCTGGAGAAGAACTTCACAACCAGCGGCGAGCAATTCATCCAAGTAAATCATCTATGCCTTTTACCATGCAGCCCAGCCTGCAGCATCAGAGTAGTAACATTCTTAGTCAACCCAACAATTCAGTGTCTTTACCAGCAACACCTCCCACAGAATCTGGAACTCCGACGCAAAGGAAATGCTGGAACTGTAGGCATGACAGAAAAGGGGTAAGCTGATGTCCGTCTTCTGCAATGTTTGCTCATGCGACTAATAGTGATCATTGTACTAGTGTAAGCTGTCAAAAGATCAGTCAACCTGTGAATGGTGTAAACAGAACAATTATCCATGCACCTATGACGAACCTCCGGCAAAGCGTAGGCGAACGCTGGCAATCCAAAAGTGCCAACAATGCAGGAATCGGAAACAAAAGGTAGAGCCTGATTATTCTTCCACTCAGCTCAACTATAAAATCATGTCTAACTTAACTTTTCCTCTGGTAGTGCCTGCCGGAAAACCGAGTGTGGCCCGAGAAATGTGACGAGTGTAAAAAGCACAATGATGAATGCTCCGAACCTCAAGCGCCGAACCGCACCCGCACGAAACAATCCCAAATGCGAGCTAGTCAACAGCTAGGTCTATCAATATCAGACGATCAATCAAATCATGGTCACTTCCTGCTACCAATTGGGATGCCGGATGCTGGCGAAGGAAATCGGGCTGCTGGATTTGTTGAATCGTCCATCGTTGCCGGTATCGTCCCTTCGCCGGGTTTGGGTGATCTTAATTCCAGGCCTATGCTGCCGGGGACGAAGACAAAGGAAGAAGAAGCTGCGAAGGATGGGAGAAGGTTTCAGGATTCCGGTTGGGCGAACTCATTACAGCATTCACGCACACGTTCTGATTCAGAACCAACTATTATATTCACTGGTAAACCGATATTTACGGGACGAATTTTCGGTTCAAATTTAGGACAGGATAGGTATAAATTCTGACTCTGTAGCGAAAAGTAGCTTCGAATACTTACCGAATTTCATCTCTAGCATAGAAGAGCTAGGGTACCTAGCATGGCTATGGACAAAGCTAAAACCGACGGAAAAACTATTCCAAAAATACGACCCTAAGATGGAGACATTGGAAGAAAACACACTTTGGACCTGGAATTTCGTCCGATTATTCAAAGCGGTGTATAAAAATGCATTACAAAGCGCAGCACTCATGCCTACTTCAACGTTAACCTCTACTGACGAATACCTGGACACCAGGTCGATAGAGCTGACCGAGTATCGGTACCCATTCTCCGATATCGTTCTGCAGCCTGCCGAATTGAACAATGTTGCGAACCTGTCTAGAATGGTCGAAGTTTGCCAAAACGCGGGAGATTTCCTAATGACTCAAACATTACTAGAGCGTCTATTTCGGACTATTTCCGAACAAATAGACCCCGACAAGCCATCCTTTTATACAGACGCCGTACAGATTGCGCGAATATTGATCGGAATATACCGAAAAGTTTCAGAGAGGCTTGAAAATATTGCACGGAGGCTGGATTTGAATATCAATATGGTTATGGGTGTTGTTCCTCTCATTCATCGCGCGGTGGTCATGAACAACAGGCTTCTAATATCGACCATACTGGATCAAGCGGAAACTACTTCCGATATTGACATTGTTGGGCGAAATGCAGCCCATATTGCAATGGAACACCGCGCGTCAGAGTCATTAGACGTACTCTGGAATTCAGACCATGGTGAAACGTTGATGTTATCATCGGATTTCTTTGGGAGACGGCCAATCCATATTGCTGCTGAGATGGGGTTTGTCGATTGCATACGCGCTATTCCAATTCCTCTCTCCCATATCGAAAAAGAACGTGATAGCGAGCTTTGGAAGGGACCACTGGCGCCGTATAACTGTTCATTGCAGGCAGCGGCAGGAGGCGGCCATCTCGAGATGGCAAAGATGCTTCTTGTAAACGGATTAATTCCCAACACTCCCATACGACGGAAATCTGGTCGGACAGCACTTCAGGCTGCCGTAGAAGGTGGTCATATAGAAATAGTGAAGATATTGCTTGAGTCAGGAGCGGAGGTCAATGCAGAGCCGGCAGAAATCGATGGCAAAACGGCGCTCCAAGCAGCTACAGAGCGTGGAAGTTTGCAGCTTATGTCGTTACTGCTCGCGAATGGTGCGGAAATAAATGCAAGCCCGTCGGATTCTGGTGGCAGAACTGCTCTTCAGGCTGCGGCCGAGAAGGGTCACCTCGAAATATGTTTACGACTGGTTTTAAACGGTGCCCTCATCAACGATAAACCTGCCAGGTTTGAGGGTCGAACTGCTCTTCAAGCGGCAGCTGAAGGAGGCCATGCGGGCGTGGTACTACTGTTACTTGACAAGGAAGCGCACGTTAACGCTTATCCAGCTCAGGGTGGCGTAACAGCACTTCAGGCCGCAGTGAAAAGTGGGAACACCGAGATCATACAATTGCTGATCAGCAAAGGTGCGGATATCAATGCGGTCTCACAATGTCAGGGTAGCCGAACGGCACTTCAAGCTGCTGCGGAAACAGGAAATCGAGAGATCTTCGACCTGCTGTTAATGATGGGAGCTCGTATCAACACATATGAGGGCACCGGCCATACATCAGCACTTCAAGCAGCTGCCCAAGGTGGACACCTCGAAATTGTGCGAGAAATACTCCAACGTGGTGCCCATGTCAATATCCGTTCTCCTGCGAATCTATCAATAGGAGCAGCACTCCGTGCTGCCTCAGCTGAGGGACATGCTGAGATAGTACAACTCTTGCTTAGTAATGGAGCGGATATTAGTAACGTGGCACTAAACACCGGCGGCTTTACTACTTCTGCACTCCAGGCAGCAGCACGCAACGGCCATCTTGACATAGTAAATATGCTAGTTGCAGCAAGAGCTGATGTTAACGCTGTGGGATCCTCATATTTCGGGGCAACAGCACTCCAGGCGGCTGCCGCAAATGGTCACCTTGAGATTGCCAACGTCATGCTTAATAATGGAGCTGATGTTAACGGGATTGGATCCCACGGTGGCGAAATTTTGACCGTCTTGGAATCAGCTATCGAATACGGTGATGTGGGAATCATTCGGCGGCTGCTCGAGCACAGAGTCGTTGTAAAAAATAAAGAGATTGCCCTCGCAGAAGCAACGGGGAACCTAGTGGTGGTGGATATGCTCAAAACGTACAAGGAGCCAGACGAATACGCAGAGGCGTAGTGTTACAAGGCGACGGATTTTAGAGGCGTAATTTTATCTATAGATTTAGACCTAAAAGTTATTTTCGTAGATACATACAGATGGCCCTTAACTCTAGAACTGTTTGGAATCTAGTAGATTTTTTGGTAGAGTAATGAATGGGGCTGGATGTGCACTGCGTTCTTACCGCAATAGATACATGAATGCGATAGCGGGGGTTTAACGACTCTAGATCTACAATTATCCAACGGTTGCAAAGAAGAAACCGTTGCTAGTATGAGGTTAGGAATCGTCAAATACTAGAGGGTAGCCGTCATCTGTCAGACCTTTTGATTCGTCCTACCCCGCGGGCGTACCCCTTGTTGCACATGCACATAACCTACCCAGTGACTGCTGTTGGTATGACCAGAGCTCGGCCTCACAGATACAGATAGATGGCAGCAGACGAATTTCTCAACAGTACAATCATTAGCATTATCTCTATGGAATGCCAATTGTTGCATAAATGATCCCAGCCTTTGTCAGGCTTACTGGCTGTGGAGCTTATGGTACCACACGGCCAGATGGTATTCAGCCGTGTATATATATAGATGAGTGCCGTACGTATGTGCACATTAGCCTACCGTATATTTCTACCCTACTGACGAAGTTTCCCACCCACCAAATAAATCGTGGTATTGCTGTATTTAATAAGTCCCCAACCACTTCATAAATTGAAATTTGCAGGAGACCTTCTCGATTTCATCAAAGTGCACATCTGTATGTATAAGCCAATAAAAAGAAGGTTTAGTGCTGTCACTATAGCTGTTTCTCCCAACCATGATAGTGATTGTAACCACGCAATAGCTGATGTGACTTGCAACAAACTTTAGGAGCACATCACTAGTGGCCAAAAGACTGTGAATGATAATCCTTGGGGCGAATTTGGCTTGCGGTTGTGGAGATTAGGAGTTTACTTGGTGATGTTGGTATGGGATTTGGCCCGATGGCTTCTGTTGCGTTCGGGCGCTTACAGCCCCCATCGGCCTAAGGTTGCGGGCATGAGTCCGGTGGCTTATAGCCCCCATGCCGAGGAGGAGGTCTAGCCTCGGGAGTGATGCTCAGAATCGGGCTCCGGATGTGATACTCGGCTTCGCCGAGTACGGTCTCTTCGTTCACATATATATATGCCTGTCTTTCTCTTTTTTTGTTCTGCAGACAATCACTTTGTACGATAATCAATTCAATATCTCTATTCGTACTCGCTTGATCTCAACAGGTGAGTGGGATAGGTCTTGGCCAAGGGGTACAACTTGTTTGGTGGGGTAGAATGTATATATATATGGCTTTGTAGTTTCTTTAGATAGAATTAATCTTCACATTCAACACTTATGAGACATCTATTTTGAGCGACGACGTATGATACCACCCTCTTTAACAAGTAAGTTTCGCGAATTATGACACTATCGGTGGCAGGATGTAACTTCAAATAGGTGTAGATCTCAGTGAACCTCGCAGGTGGTGCCAACAGCTTGAACAGAGTCGTTCAGCCCCGCTGCCGGATAACTCTTTGCGACCTTTCCGCCTACCAAAGCCTGCAGATAAGCTGCAGATCGTTAGATATACCTGAACCTTACTGGTCGGAAATGTTGCAAGCAAGTTGTCCTGCAACGGGGCTGAACAACTCAAATGTGATTGTGAGCAAAATGAGGGCGTATCTGGATCTATTCCAACTACATACGCATAATGCGGCCGTTGCGTTGTCAACTATGCTTGCTGTCAGTTATTTCTGTTTCCGGTATCCAAGAGAAATGCGTCAGCATTCTTTGACATAAGCTTTGCATACGTTTGTCGGAATTCCGGAGACTAGTCATTAGGACCGATAGGGAATGCAAGTGAAAGCAGCTGAACGCGGATATGCAACCTGCATATACTAGGCATATCGACTGATCAATACGGTATTTGGGTGATAAATATTATTGGGACGGTACGGTTTATACTTTTCACCATAGAATCTTTGCTTTGTCCATAACTCTATCTTTGAACATTTGCCGACGCTGGCAGAACTGCGGATTTCTACAGTGGTAACATAAGAACTGAGCAAAGTAGCAGGACTGGATATAAATTCCGGGGTGCGCATGGGGAGTAATTAATCCGCAAAAATTGCAGGAATATTTTCTTTTCTCGCCATTTGTTGGTGTCACCTCCGGATCTCCCCTTGCGTCCTCACCCCGCATTTCAACGGTTTACCTAGGGTAAGTATGCGATGCCTGATCTACGAATGCGGCAGCAATTGGACCCGCATTTAGTTTGAATATCTTAAACTTTACAGGGTACTAACAGCGCTAGTGCTAGCGCTGAAGTCCAATTGCGGGTGTCTAAACTCGAGAACATTGGACAAGGAAAAATACATTTCTATGCGTGAAGAGGTTGAAGGCGAACACTTTAGGACCTTGACCCCAGATAGCTGAAAGGAAAGTGTAGCCAGTGAGAGCCGTAGATAACAAGGGCATCAATGGTAAATGCAGGAGAGCATCTAGTTTACGTCGTTCGTGCCGCACTTGCCAACAAATTTTATAACATGCTTCCGATTTGCTCGCTATTTAGTGATTTTGATCTAGATGAAAGGGGGGTAAAAATTTCGAGCGAACTCCAATGTTCTGGTTAGTAATCTGGGATTATGTGATCTCACACTAAACATAAGCACTCTTAAACATAACTTTTAGCCTTTGCGCTTAGGAATCATCCACGATGGGTATGTTGGTGCGTCATGTAAAAGCGTGGTAAGCGCCATTATTATTTGACGAATCTTGCAGCAAATAGGTACTTTATAACGGCGGTTATGCATTGCTGGCGCGTGAGCCATTTACCTGCATCAGGGTTGAATTACCGACCTGCATAAATCTGCGTCAAGTAATGCAGAGGCTGCCCATATTAGAAGGTCGAATGAATGTCTTTTTCTTTTTATCGATGCGATCGAATCTAGCACCGGTGCTGTATTCTCACAAGAACGCTTTAGTCGAGTAAAATCCTAACGCAAGTGACATTAATGTATAACTATCTCTGATCAGACTCGATCAACGCAGATTAGATCTAGAAGTATACTCTAGAGGTTCTGATCCGATGGTCAGCAACATTGGATGATGTCAAGACAGCGTTCACATGTATGGATATGCACTTTTTTACAAACACTTCTCTCAAACGATCCCTGACATTTAGATAAGAAATTCGCTCGGGAGGGGGTAAGTGCCCCACAAGCAGTTGTGCACTTTGGATATATTAACACTTGTGTGCGTATTACAAGGTCGTTCGCTTTGGAGCAACAGACGGTCCAACACAGCTTGTGCACTTTGGAGTCGGCGCTCAGTGCAATCAGAACAGCTTCATATAATTATGCCACGTTGGCTCGTCCTTTGTTGTCTATAATCGGAAGCTCCGTCAAGCTCATTTCATTGCGCAGCACATTCCCCGATTGTCGTAGCATTGAGCCCAACTACCGTCAGTTTCTCACCTCGTCACGATGAATCTCCAGCCCTACGAGCCAAAATCACAGAAGACTTTTCCCCACTTCCGAATTCTCAAAAGATCTAGCATCCGGCGCACATTTGTGACTTCTTTGGACCGCCCTTGTGGATGCCAAGACACAAAGGAGCGAGACCGGGTACGTGGACGGGGGGATTTTGAACTTCGAGCGAAGACGGTTGATGATCTACGGTAATTGCACACTGCATTGCTAAATTTCTACAGCACTAACATGTGCTGCGCAGGAAGAGATTCAAACTTGGGAGGCGATTTCCAAACGCCTTGCCACTACGGTGTTGGGGAGTTGAGGTCAAAGCGGGGAAGTCGGCGGATTTGGGGGCGGCAGGGCGGTTGTTTCGTGAAGAGAAGCGTGGACATGGATACGACAGGAAGGCTTGGGGTAATTGTTGTGTGTAGTTGGAGGGGCTTGACTGTAGTGGAGTGTGATTGATAATGGTAATGAGCATAGGAAGGTACCTCATTGCTGTACGATCGCCTGCAGAGGATTTCCTTTTGGGGAATACTGATCCTTTTCTTCACGATCGGTGGCTTATTTGCTTGCTTTTCTTTTCGTCATCATCACATGTACCCAATAAGGGATATCAATACCTCATAAGCTGATGTCATTTCTTCACATCGGTGGTTGCTCGGATCGTGGTTTCAATCGCCAAACCAATAGCATTTGTAACTAGGGCTAGAGCGCGGCGTCATTTTATGTCACTCGAAATCTCTCTTTTAGCGTTTTGTAGCAAATCGCGGACAGAAATAATGGAGGTATTCTCAACGTAAAGTTTGATGGGTATATTCTACCTACCACCAGATAAATCGTGATATTACTATTTTTTAATAGGTTCCCAACCACTTCACACGTTGAAATTTTGCAGGAGTCCTTCCCGATAACATCAATATGCACACCTACAGGTACATGACAGTAAGCAGGATGATTGGTGCTGTTAGTGTAGCTATTTCTCCTAAACTCGCATTTGAGACAGATAGTGGTTGTAGCCACACAATATCTAATGTGTTTTGCAACAAACTTCAGATGCATTTCTAATGACCAAGAGATGGTAAATGATAATCCTTGGGGCAAATTTGCTGGCGGTTGTTGTGATTAGGTGTTTACTTGGTGGGTGGGAACCGTGGGATACGTCTCCTTGGCCAATAGGACAACTTGGTCAGTGGGGCGGAGTAGATACTTTACAACATTAGGTTATATTCTTCCAACTAACGGATAACACCAAAATTACCCCAGACTGATAATTGTTTCGTCTCACGAGGTCAAGCTACAGTCACCTTGTGTTTCTTCCTCTGGATCTAATCTGATTGAAATGAAAAAAAACTGATGAGGTTAGATCTGGGTCTTTGGCCTGATCCCTGTCGTTGTTGTTGTTGTTTATTCATACTGTATGCACTCTGACTAGAGTATGACAGGACCTGATATCCCCTCCGCCTCCGGGTTAGCCGGCTAGATGGCGGAGCTCCCCTCCGCTACCGTTCGTCCCCGCTGACAAATGAAAAGAAAAGGAAAGAACGACAGATAGAAAGATATAACCCCGTTGCCGCCGCCGTGGGCCTCTGCGCCCGCTCCGTCCTGCCATTAACCTGGGCGCGAACTTCCCGACTTCAGTAGCCGCCAGGAAATCTATCACCGCTTGATCACACTCGTCTATGGAAAATAGCTCAGAGATCTGCACGTGTCGGCATCTGCCCGCTTTCCAGCCCGTCGCCTTTCCCACCGCCTTCCATAGTGCTTTCTGCTGGTCTCTCCACCGGCTGCAGTGGTGGAAGAGGTGTTCCCGCGTCTGGGCCGCCGTCCTGCCTGCGCCGCCGCACCACCAGCATTTGTCTTCCTCTCGATGGCCGAACCATTTTAGGTAGACTCCAGTGGGTGCATGCCCGGACTTTAGCCGGTAGAACCTGGTGGCCAGCGATTTCACGCTTGTCATTGGGATCGGTCTCTTGGTCCCCGCCTTGCCCTTGAGTCTGTAGCCGAAGTGCTTCCTGCACTTGTCGGCTTCCCACTTCGCTTTGGCTGCTGACCTTCCCTCGGAGATCCGTCTGGCCATATTCGAGGCCGAGCTGTACGGCCGCTCTATCGCCGTATCCCCCCTTGCCTCGCGGGCTACGTTCGCCTGGCGGTCTGCTTCTTCGTTCCCGGGGATACCGGAGTGTCCCGGAACCCAGTGAATCTCCGTTTTGATGCTGTGGGCGAGGATAGCCCGTGCCCTTCGATTGATCCGTCTTGCTAGCCGCTGTCCAGGGCCAGGTTCCAGATGTGCCGTCCGCCGAATGGCGGCTTGTGAATCGCTAAAGACCGCCACCGTCTTCACCCCATGCCTTTGCAGTGTTTCTCTCTTCTCGATCGTCACCTTGAGCGCGAGTCCGATCGCCCACAGTTCGGCGTCAAAGACCTCCATTCGTCCAGTGCCCAGATAGCTGCGGCGGGACCTCCACTCGTCTCTGTGCTTGCATACTGCGATCCCTGTCGTTTCAAGCTTAAGTCAAACCACGCTCCCCGTTGTTTACTCCCTCGCCGAAGTAAGTATGCGCGGCCATGTCCATGCCAGTAACTTGACCTTTGGTGAGACAAGTTCAATTTCTTCTTTGCCCCGACAAACCTGTCTGATTTCGGATCACTGCTTTTTTTGACTTGGAACATGCCCATCGTAACTACTGTAAACCTGCTAAAGAACCCGTTCCCTAGCCATCTAGTGCCCTTGACAGTAGTCCACTACGGTACCTGGAGTTCTGGCCGTCCTCTCCACCGCAATTTCTAACTGTCTTAGCTTGTAAAACTCCTCTCGACCCAAAAAACAGCCGAAGCTGACTGCGGTTTGACTACTAGAAATTACCGTCCGCAGACACTGCGGGATGCAGTATTCTTGAGTGAACATATCGAGTGATCGGTATGATATCCCGCCCGAACCCGTCCATGTTTATTTCATACCAGTTCAGGGATCCCCCGTATTGCATGCAAATGAAATGTGGTCGTTACTCGGTGCGAGGGGGTACGTACTAGACTGGGCGCATATCAGTTTTAGCCCTTTGTGCCTTCGAAAAAGAAAAGGGGGATAGGGGAGAATGGTGACGTCTATTCTCTCAACTTCGGCTAAATATCTACCTGCTCAATCACTAAGATTATTCTTTAATCTAGTTACATCTCGTCTCATCAATCTGGTCTCTATCGTCCCATCGTGGACGTTATCTACCTAACCTCTCTTCTAAAGTGAACCACATAGCAATCGTAGACATCGCATGACAGAATGTACGGACAATCTGCAATGGCTCTAGAGATCGAAATAAGGATGAGATTAGATAAGATTTGCCTAAATGTACAGAGGATAAAGACATTTTGGAACGGCTGATAGAAATTATTTAACAAAGTTTGAGCTAGAGTCTAATAGGTACTAGAACTGGCTGATCGATCTCTAGCTCGAGATTTGTCAAGTGAAGATTATATCATTCTAGTTGGTCAACCATTTATGCCACAAGAGCTTCGCTACTGCTCCAATCAACACTCGAAGTTTATCTAACTGGGATTTTTAAATAATGTAATCCGTGCGTTTTATTGCGGACAGATCAGGGGGCGGATAAAAAGTAGAGAGCGAAAAGGAAGAGGAAGAGGAAGATGGATGGCCACATTGAAGCACAGGCGTAACGCCGTTCCGTCTTTCCTATCTTCGATTCTCGTCAATGGTCATTAACTTCGTCAACTTACATAGCTCAATCACCTAACTTTCAACACACTAACCCCAAACGAAAGCTATACTTAGATAAGCAACTCCCTGCCTTTCCAAAATGTAGTTTCTCTCAATAGATATGGGGCACACATTTGTGTTCGGCAATCATCATCATCGCTCTGTCCAGCGTTGAACCTTTTCTTCAGAGTAGCAGAAATAGCCTCTCGATCTCCATCCCTCTCCATCCCTCTCCTTCTCCCTCCCTCTCCCTCTCTTCCTCTTCGCTCTCTACTTATTTATCTGCTCACCGACCCATCGCTAATCTTTCCCGACTGTATTGTCTTGTCGAATTAGTGTATTTCACATAAGCCATAAATAAGTATCGTATGTGACCATGTCACCCAAGCTAAATTATAAATCGAAAATTTGTCTAAAATTTTAAAATTTCGAGCCAGAACTGCGCGGGAGCAAAGCTCCTGTGGATACTCAGAACGGTTAGATAATAACGGGTAGATCTCGCTCACAGGTGCGGGGTAACTCGGTGTTGCCAGCAAATCGGTGAATAAGTGCTCGAAAATACATTAATTAGGAATACGGAAAGGATAACTCCTTAACGGGAGATGAATCATATAATACTGAAAACGACGATGACAGAAGTTCTCATCACTATAATATTACACGTTGCGAACTAGATCAGCTATTATAAACCGCCGGATATGAAATTGTACCGCAGGGGTATCTGGTACGCAATAGGCGGAGCAAAGGTTGTAACTTTAGATTGGTCGAGACTCGAGAGGAACAATACTTTGATAAAGGGTTAGTAGGTGGCATTGGAAAGGATAGGGTACGTATGGCTATAAAATAAAGATCAGGGAATAAGGGAGCAGAGTAAGAGTTTGGATGATTAGTTATACCTCTTTCGGGAGGGTATTAGCCACGAGATCTCAATCTGTGCTAGAACTTTTGTTGTTTCGGTTAATCGAGCAGTGGTTGAGGGATACCTGCCCGGAAAAGGATTGTATTAGCCAGTTTAGGGAATTCCCAATCTTTTATGAGTCTGTATGTTAAGGTTAAGGCTAGTGATGGCTCAGCCCGGCGGATCCCGCCGCCAAGAGCCCAGGTGGTACCGAAGATAGCAAAACGTGCAGGGTATGCAAGAGATTTAAGTTCAGAAGTCTATTCCAACGCCTTTCCACTCAAGTGTGGGGCGGTTGTTCCACAGGGACGAACACGAACATGGAGCAAGAACTACGCTACTGATTGTCTGGGTAAACTCACGTGTAGTTAGATGGGGTTCGATTAGCGGTGCATCCGCGAGAAGACAGTTGAGAGTGTATGAGGCACCGCATTACTGCACGCTCGCTTCTTTTCGCGGGATATTGGTTTTTACTTCGGCGGTGGTTTGTGTTTGCTTTTTTCTTCCATCCCACGCATATCATATTACAGCTTATGCCCAATTAAGGCCTACCGTCATATTTCCACTTGGTTCAAAAATTACATGGCTTTACGAACACAGATTGGGTGCGGCATCATTTTCCATCACTCAGTTTCGTATTCTAACTGCATATATGCATGTAAACGTAGATACCCTGACCTATTTGGTGCATGACTGCTTTTTGTAGATGGTCACAGCTTTTCATACGGATATATACGCGGCAGCCAAGATGGGCTCTCTCTTACAGAATATAATCAACGATCTTCGTTCCTAGTAATATGCGCAGTAGAAAAATCATACGTCCAATATAGTTCAGAGAATTCCTTATACCTTGCTTAGTGTAATGTGTACCGCAACTACAAGCCGTGCCTGACGCCAAACCAAACATACTACGTTAGATAACTTTCTTCCGAATGAAGCAATACCGTACGTCAAGATATTTGATTCAAATAATCCCCAAGGTGAAAGTATCTTCTATTTTGTATATCTCCAGCTCCTGAACATTGTGTATCTATGACTGCTATGGCTCCCTAGATCCAGCTAGCAATCAAAGGCGAGCATATTCTGAGTTATAACTGACATTTTATTTTTAGCTAGATTATTTGCAGACCTTCCGCTTGCAGTAAGAAATAGAATATCAAGCCGCTCACCCGCCCAAGAAATCATAAGTGCGTACGTTATCCTTTAAGTGTGACCCAGCATATGACTTCGTGAACTAATGAAATACAGTGCCAAGTAATCAAGCAAAAGGAAATTGTATTAGCCACCATTTGCTAATCAGATATTACTCTACCTGGGTATAAGGTTTCTTGAGCCCGCCATCATATTTTCCCATGTAGTGAGTTTTCGTGTCCCAAACAGCGCTATCCGGTTTTTCATCGTTTGATGCATAGCTCCGATTGAAGCTGACTAAACCCACATACAAGGAATCCTCTTCATTTGTCAACAGAGCACTAGTATTTAAGACCGTATGGTCGTCCTACATGCGATCGAGTTAGTACGAGTAATTTCCTTCTGCGGACGGATATACTTACTCGCATAATTTTCCATGTCAAATTGTCGTCAATATACCGAGTCACCTTGTCAATATCATGCAACTTGGTGTCTTGGTCGAGCCTTCTGGCGAGCTCATCACTGATGTGTATTCCACCACACGTAATAGTTCCAGCTTGTTCTTGGCTAGCACAATTTGCGCAGACGTCGATTGGACTTTTGAATGTATGGAAAGACCCGATTAAGTTCTCAGATGTACTCCATTGGTTGGATGTGGATTCTGAATCGCCTAGAAAGAAAAATATGTGAACATTTTCTTGTATAAGGTACTTCCCGACTCTAAGAATGATCATCCACTCTCGTCGAACTACCGAATTGGTGCCTAGTTCTAAATCTAGAGAGATAAGGATATATTAGCATTCAGTATTCAAGATCAATCTCGTAAGAAGGGGTCATCACCAGATGGCAGGTTCTCTATGAGTTCTGCACGGCTAAGATGTTTTTCGGTTGTCGGATCACTCGTTTCAGGGGCATAAAGTTCATACACTTTTCTCATAACGTGCTCCTTCAAATCCTGCTCATTGAGAGTAATATCAATTTCCGGGTAGTAGTAATTGTAAGTGACGCAGCTGCAGACCGTCTATTAGAACATTTGTAATACTAGGAGTTCGGTTGACTTGCGTTGGTTTATTATCGCCTGATCTCTGAACCATGCTATTGATCCAAATTTTCTGAGAGTCATGGTAGAATGGCCTAAGAGTCGTCTCGGCGGTATCGGTGATAGGAGTTCGTGGAAGCCTGGCCGTTTGCGCGCCTTGAGATTCAAACTCTTCGGTGTACCGAATTGCTTGCCACAGCGCATATATACGATCAACGTTGCCATGGCTGTTCATTGCCATACATTGTTAGGCTGGGTTTATATTGCTTGAGAATATGAAACGTACTGTAGCCTAATGTCACAATTAGTTTATTTTAGAAACTTTCCGTGGGCGGAAGTGTACTTGCCAGAAAATCGGGTCATAGGCCGCCACTGATACCTGGGACATATGCCCACGTGGAGGTACCGGTGGATTTGTCGGAGTATCGGCTGCCTGCCTCATATCGTTGCCAATACAAACTACAAATGATTTGCGATCAGCCTTTCATAATCCGATAGCTTATTCAACATGGGATCACATACCATGAATAGTATTGTGCGGGTCCTCCAGTGAGACAATACTTCTTGCATCATTCCCATCACGCCAGTTGGTATTGCTAAATGACCCATTACTAAGTCCTTCGGTCATGAGTAAGTAGAATGCAGCTGCACGAAACCTATTTGCATTGCTGACAAATCAGTAGATTAGGGATGGAGCCGCAGAAATAGCTTACGTGAAGTTTCTCGGCCTTGCTACATTGAGTTGTTGGTTAGCTACATCAGGCTGGCTTTCACCATTCTTGTCGGGACAGCGTCTAGTCTCCGCGAAATTCAGAAACTAGGTATCAAGTAAGCTTCGACCATTCTGGTGCCGGATAACTGCGCTGCTGATTACCTCCGGCGTCCGGATGATGGAAAAGTCTCGTTCCCTTCGGTAGCCGTCTTTGAATTTATATGAATACAGAATATTCGGGACTTTGACCGGTACGAGCTCGTTGGAGTTGGCAGTGGGTAGGTTGATATCGATGTTTCTTTGATTCACAATCTCTGGTAGGTTCGCATCGGACAATCCCAATACCTGTATCAACATAGAGACAACATTAACCGTAGACCTTTTCCCCGAAGGGCAGCGCAAGAGCGGTTTGACTCGCGGAAGTCTGATCTTGGAAGCTTCTTGCAAGTAAGTCTCTTTAATCTCATCTGAGAATCCATTTGCAACTTTCATAGCCTCCTCCACGATACGTTGCTGCTGGAAGTCAGTACAACAGCTATACCTTGAAGATTCCAAGCACTTACTTCCAAAAGTAGTAGGTAGGGGCGATGCCATGTCAGGAACAGTGCACTGTAGCGTTAGGGATAATCGTGGATGAGGACTAATACTAAGTACCTCCCGTGAGCACAGCAGTCGCCCGGTCTGTCCTCAGGGTCTACACTTTCCATCCACTGGATATAAGGGGCGCCGTGTATTCCTTCAACATGTCAGTTATCGTGTTTAAGGTAAGCGTACATTTGTGACAAATTTCGGATGAGATCTCACCGGCTATCTGATAATATCCCAGCGGAGTTTCACTGTCTCCTCCTTGATCCTGAAGGGCTTGTAAACCCCTTAGAAATAAGTACTATCTAGTCTTCAGTTCTTCCGCTGTTGAGAAATAATTAATATTGAAGCGAAGCTCGGGCTGAAGAGATTGGACTCCGGTGATTGGGTATGGTTTTACTGAAGCCATGGTAGAAATGGTTCAGGATGACTTCGGTTTTAAATGCTTGTGACAATAGTGATAAAAGAACTCCGAAGAGTGTTCATGCACACAGTAGTAGCGTTGAGCCCCGAAATTGGGGGACGGTCCTCTTATTAAATGTCTGCCAGCCTGCAAAACTAATTTGACTCTAATGTTAAAACTATTATGCTTACTATCTTCGAGAAGATTGAAATGTCGCTCGAATGGTTACACATTGGATGCATACCAAGGTGTTAGTGGTGCCCCAATTGTTCCACCCTCTAACAGCGGCAGAAATACGTACCCCCGGCTATTTCCGGAGTCCAGGCCTAGAGCCTGCATTGTCGACTTTTCATATCTCCCCGCTTCCCCGCATACCATACCCATGTGGTTAGAGCGGAATATCACAATATCTGTTATGATGAGGCCTTCTGGCCCTATGGACACAACAGCAGCTATAAAACTTGGTTTATATTAGAATTCTTTGCACTATAGAAAGCTGATATGCATATAGCCAGATTACCGAAGTCGTGTTACAGCTATAATCAGTCGGTCAGGCAGATTTATTTCGTTCTGATTCGTTGAGAGAATACCGTTGATAATGTCATGATACACTGCAGTTTTACGAGGCTCACATCACAACCCCACAACTTGAAAAACTCAAACAGAATTGATAAAGACCCGCACAGTTCATCAGAATTTCGCTGCACAAATATTCGATATCACCTGGCGGTGGTTGCTTGGGGTAGTACGTCCGGTTGCGCATGTGTCTTGAGGATACTCTAAACATCCGGTATTTGTCGATGCACGAACTATACATACGTTAGGGTTTTTTCGGGCTTTAGGTAAAGGCATTGTATGAGACGGGGTAAAGATGTTGATCGAACTGTAGCCAGCGTATGTAGTACGTTCCCGTAATTGAAAGACTACGAATGGAGAGTAAACAGGCGAGTATCCCCTGCACGCTCGCTTTCCACAGGTTTATTAACATTTCCCTCTTTGGCCGGCGATCAATCAGGTTAGCCTATACGATGTCTTTACCACAACGTACAAAGAGGCATTGTATCAGGGTCAGCACAACAATGTGAGCATACCAAGCATGTAGCGGATGATGATATAGGAGAGCACAATTTACTGATTTCGATGTTGACGGTGTGGGGCGGACCGGATCCATGCAAGTCTATTACAGGCGCTTCACCACTGGGATTGGACCAATTCATAACTTTATATAACATTTATGTGCCGATACGACACCGGACTTCAGTCTGCGTAGTGCATAAGGTTCGGGCTAATTCTAGACTGCGGGATCCTGGGGAAATGTTGATCATGAGACAGGGGAAGTATGGTGTTCTTTGACGAGAATATATGACCAATTCTCAGTTAAAAAACAGTATGCCGAGAGTTCCCGGTATTTGTGTATACTAGGCTGGCTCGGTCACTAGGACTCGATGTCCTTGGTACAGTATCTTGTCGCCTCTTCTCTGTGCTAGATGCAAGTGATTTCTTCCACAAGCTAGGACTATTATCGACGACGATTACTGGTATAGCTTCTCCGGAAACCTGTTACCATCAACATATTTACAACGACTTCTCAAGGTTCGGTGGGCACTAACACATGACACCTGTGTTTCTGACGATAGAGAAAATGATGGCACCCAGTGTTGTGTGCGTGTGATGAAATGGGACGAGCGACTAAAATCGGGGAAAAATTCTCAGTTCACTTTTGTTGAGGACAGTGTGGCTTCTTGATTATTGCGTATTTCACTTACTAAGTACATTACTTGTCGGACGGGAAGTGTACCACCCGCAAAGCAAGCTGCTTGTGGCCGGGAGATATCCTTGGACCTTCCCAACAATCAAAAATCTTGTTCAGCGAAGTAGAGCAGATGTTATACCTATGATGTTTGCTAATGGCAGGATATGATGTCACAAATTCAGCACAGCTATTTAGCCGACATGAGCGTTTTATCATACCGCCTTTCCAGAGTTTTCTCATTCAAACAGCGAATATCCAGATGCCTACGTGATAAAGTTTGACCCATCGCACGATATCTATCCCCTACACTCCGGATTATCTTAGATTTGTTGCAGTTTCAGCCCTGAAAGCTCACTAGCCAATTAATGTCAGGCTGAACCATCCTTGGTCATTTGATTGGTCAAAACTTATGATCGGCATTCCAAATAGGAAATCTAAGAAAATTAGGCATGTAGGGGATACCGCCATACGACCACGTCCAGTAAATAACGGCGTACGATGTATTTTGCTATCAGTTTGCATTTGTTCGAGGTTACCAACCCGCGGAATATTACCTACCCCGCCGCCCTCGCAAGCCTTGTTATACTATAGCACTCCACCATCCGATGGCCGGTGATGCAAATACTAAGAGCTTTTGGCAGCAAAAATTATAGCCTATGAGCTTCGCAAAAAAAACGTAGGCTCGCAGGGTCCTATGCTGGTGGCGGATGTTTCACGACTTTGATGGCAGTATCAATGTGATATGCAGTGGTGCGTGATCATGTGAGTGGAATACGCGGGCTTCTTCTCCCTCGGGCAGACATTGGTACTATAAAAAAAAAGATTTCTATGGATATTTTAGCTTTGTATTTTATAAATTAATAGATGTTACTGCAGCAATTAGAGCAGGAACTTGATTGCCAGCCTCGATTGCCGGCGTCCCGTAACATTGGAATTACTACCACAAGTTACATTATTTTTGAAATGAGACCGGAATAAAGGCGCCAACAGCGTTGAATTAGTTCAGCCATTAAAACAAGATCATGACAAAAGTAGCAGGTGTTATAACACAGTTAATTCTATTGAAATATCGAGGCGAGAACCGTGCGCGTATGCTCTATCGTACAGAGAGAAGAGAAAAGAGAGAGAAAGGACTTAAGATATATACAGAAGAGTTATGCGCTTTGTGCTCTATCGGATACCTTACCATCAACTCAACTTATGGTCAGCTTAGAAGGTCTATGCAATGGAATCAGAATCCGTCTCTTGTCTTCGCCTCAAGCACTTGCGTTCGGGAAGCATCTTGCAGTACCTGTATGAATCCAACAACAGAAGTATCCTTCTGTATGCCAAATATTCTCATAAAGAACATATTTATTCATAATTTTACATTGAGGAATCATTCAAGTTCGTACTCGGGTCAGGCAGTAGAAGATCAGACGCTCCTTTTCCTGCAGGTTACCACAACAAACTGACTTGATATGGTAGAGCGATGGGTATAACACAATCTGAATATTAGCAGAAAGGGCAAAGCCAGTGTGCTTTGACTTTGTTCTTAGCTTCACCCCCTGGTCGATAGTGACTCAACACCCTGCTCCCACAGCAAAATCCATTGGTAGAAATGGGGCGTCCGATCTTCTACTGCTTGACCCGAGTATTTCTGTTAGCCCGATGTAAAGTTCAGCTAGTGACGGCTCGGCCCGGCCGATCAAACAACCCTGACAGGGATACCCCCGGGTGGTTGCGTAACCGATTGAATCCGGATTTTGACGAGCCTCACATGAAATGTTCTAACTAGCGATGGGAATATCTCCCAAATATGCTCCTACGAGCGCCAATTGTAGGTTCTCCGCTTGTATTTCTTAGTTTCTAAACCGTGTTAATGGTCGTTTAGATTGGGGCGGGCCTATCCCAGTTTTTGGAACTCGGAGAGCCTTAGGGTACAAAAGAAGTATATAAATTTTATTTAGCCGAGACAGGAAATTACCATTCAATAGTGTTTATATGTACTCTATTCATCAATTTTCCACGTCCCCGCATAAGCGCCCTTGGCGACGCATCAGAAGTTCAGTGATTGCGCATCAAAGTTGGATGATTACATACCCGGGTCTGGGAGTAGAGGATCGGACGCCCCTGTTCTGGCAGGTAACCACACAAAAACGGTAAAATTGAGTGCGCCAGATGCAGTTTTAGGTGAAGTGCGATCTAAATAATGGCAAAAATGGTAAAACTGGGGAGTGCACTGACTTTCACCTCAGCTTTCCCCCCTGTTGACACCCTGGTCTCACAGCAAAATTTAATACCAGAAAAGGAGCCTTTACTCCCAGACCCGAGTACTAAGATGTAATCTTGTCAGAGTCATCTAATCATTGACAGGGGTGTCCGCAGTCTTGAAAATTCGACGAGCACATGCATCATCGTTACGCTAGCGGCGGCACGGCCCGACAGATCCCGCCGCCAAGAGGGACGAAGGTAGCAAAACGTGGGGGTAACAAGTGCGGCTCCAGCCTGCACAAAGTTTCCCTCCCGGATGCTAACACTGGATTCACAGCTAAAACCTACGCCGTGATTCACAAAAATTAGCGTGCGTATCTGACAGCTGTTTGCGTAGAGTGAGGATAATAAAGCTCGGGGTTTACAGAAATGATAATTCTTCAGTGGGTCGCCAGTGGCAGAAGGGAATTGAAATTTTACGGCATTGGCGACTTCAGTCCTAGAAGTACTTACGCTTCACAGAATCTCACTCACGGTACAGAAAAAATCCTGTGTTGCATATACAGGTCTCAGCCGGAGATGAGTCTCGCATGGCCGGAGACGGAGATGTCTTGTATGGCCGGAGCGGAGATGTCTTGTATGGCCGGAGCGGAGGTGTCTCGTATGGCCGGAGACGGTGATGTCTTGTATGGCCGGAGACGGTGATGTCTCGTATGGCCGGAGATGACTGTTGACTTTGATACGGACTGATGGCATTCAGTCGTACTTGCACTCTCATATATATTGGCCCTTGTGGCCCTCTTTTGTAGTAGATAATTAAGCTTCTTAAGCATCACAATATCAATATCCTGGGATACCTTGTTCTACCCCAACTTTTGTCTCCATTTTGCCGGCCTCAAAGTTTCATCCCCAACGTCTGTAATGCGTCATCATTTTCGTGACAGCGACGCGAGTGGGATGGCGGCGTGATTGAGGGTTGAGAATGTAGCGCTACATTGATATCGCTCGCAAGGAAGGTTCTACAACAAACAGCGGACATGTATCATGTCTCCCGGGTACGGAATCAGACACGAATCAACTACATGCGTACTCACCGTATCCTGGAGAGAATTCCCTGCTGTTTGAGCGACAGGAGTTGACATTGTACAATACGGAGTAGGAAAGTGTTAATGTCTTTGGTGGTTCATCAGTAAGGGGATGAGGGAATCGCTGCGGCTGTGAATGCGGCAACGGCGGAGGTGGCTACGTGGTTTCAGAGCCTTTCAGAAAAGCCTCAAAAAGCAATGGCTATTTAGGTGTTAGTACACAATGGACGCTCTCAGAGGTGGCAAAAACCTCTATAGGTTCTGATATGCCGAGAACCGAGCAATAAACCTCCTCTGGCCACTTATATTCCTGCCATTACAACGTCATCAGAAAAGCAGTGGCATTCACTCCCACGCTCCTAAGTTTCAAGGTAGCGGCGGAGGAGGAAGAATAGCTGTTATTTGCTTTCATATATAGTTCTTTCTTATTAGTGTGAGAACGTGAATATCCAGTCCGCTCACGGACACGCCGCAGAAAACTGATCCATGCTACTTTCAGTCTCGAGTCTCGGTGAGTGGTACAGCTGGGGCCTGTATGGCAAATTGCCACCAGCCCAAACTCTGTTGTAGCGAGTGATAAAAATGGTTCACACTTCGCTGCAATCACCCATGTTTGTAACGGTAGGAAAAACAAGGAAAATACTGAACGGTTTGATGCCTAAAGAATAATACACCAGACGTGAACGTGAACAGTATAGACAAGAGGTAGGAAGAATTACCAAGCGGAGATTAACAGGAACCCTATTGTACAGCGGGTGGCTAAAAGTACCGAGCAAAAGGACATTAAGCGGCATATATTGTCAAGGGCCCAACTTGAGTAATTGTGAACAATAATGTACCCTCGGGAAAGTGATCTGAAGGCTTTTAATTGAGACTCGGCAAGTATGATCCTCAGTGGGAGAATTTACGGCGTGCTATACAAGAACCGCTGCTTACCGTGCGATTGCCAACAGTAGTATCACCCGACCCAATGACCGATCCAACTGGCAAGAATGGAACATTGTGGGATCTTTTGTCCTTTGTACTCTTTTGGTGGTATATGCAAATTGTTAGGTTGTTTGGGGCAACAATATTTCTTGCCGCTTAATGTCCGCTTACTTGATACTTTTAGCCACCCGCTGTACATCGCCATCCCAACCCATATATACACGTGCTGATGGTGGGGCGAATGGAGGGTAAAATTGGTTGTAAACTTTATGTACTCGGAAGATGGTGGCCGAAACCTTGAGCTTGAGCTAAAGTTTAAGCTTGAGCAAAAGCACGGGCCCGGGCTGGAGCGAAAAACCCAAAGCACGAGCACGAGCAAGAGTTTGAGCTGGAGCCAGAGCCAGAGCTTGGGCCAGAGCTCGGAGCTTGAGCCTGGGCCAGAGCCCGAGCACGAGCTCGAGGTTTTGCCGCCAGAGCCTAAGGATGGGAGGGAAGTAAGGAGGTCAGGAACGAGGTATATAAGAGGAGCGGAGCAGCAGTGGTTGAGGCAAAGCAGCGCGTTCAGCTTCAAAAACCCGCCCACCCGCATCCCTACATATACCGAGGGTAGCTCTGTATGTTTTTCGACTCTACACCCAGTGAAATGGCTTCCGGCCAGGAATGGGAGAGTCCAGGTGGAGCGGTGGCCGCAGCGGCGGCCTCCGCCCCCCGAGGCGGCACCTCTGTTTACGCGTCGTTTACTGTTTTCGTTCTGGTCTGTTGTTTTTCGTGACTGTTCTAGCGTGGGAATGTTTTTTGTATATGAGCGAATAAAGCACATACGAAGGGAAGAGCGAGTCCACTAGCCTCTTATTAGCGATGTCCAGCTGAAAGACATTCTCCAAGCCGGTAGCCTGCTGCATCTGTCAGTAAAGTAGTGGCCATCTCACTACTTATCATAGTTCTTGAACCAGTAGCCAAAATTGCAGGGCTAATGCTCGGCATCATTCTACATCACTCGACACATTTTAAAACTAATTGTTACAGATGTACATGATGTTACAGGTCTGATACAGGGTGACTGCTGCAGGGGCTGATGCCTCCTGTATATATCTCGAGTCTTTTTCCTTCTCTTTTCTCTGTACCATAGAATACACGCACACGGTTCTCCCCAACTTCCATATCGTAACACTAACTTGTTACTTTGGATGCTTCTTAGACTTGTTGATTGACTGATCTCTCGAGGCCGGAAGGCCCGTATATATACAGACTTGTCTCCCATATTCACAGCCATATTCATCTCCATATCTCTTATCCGTTTGCATATCCGTTTGCACTGATATGAGCCGCTCTGCACTGATATGAGCCGCTCTCCTGAGGCATATCTTCATACACCAACTGCATATCAAACAGTCCTGAGCTGTGAGGCTCACGATGCAGGTACACATGCAACATAACTTGCATATATGAATGTAGACACCCTGTCCTACTCTGTGCATGGCTACTGTCTACAGTTGGCCATAGCTTCTCACACGGATATATATACGGTAGCGAAGACTAGCTCTCTTACTGAATACAATGAGCTATCTTCGTACTAAAGCCACACCAACTTAATCCGTTCACGCTGCAGAAAGTCTATAGATTGCGTCCTTCTGTGGCTCAGGATATACTCGAGCTGTTTCCTAACCTTAGCACGTTATCCAAGACCCTCGTTCATGAAGCACTGCAAAGCAGAACCTCCAATGTTCTTTTCCTACATAATCCCTCTAAGGACAAGAATTCACCTAATCCAAGGCGCCCAGTGAGGTATCGATATTATAATGCTACTTTCATTAACAAAGTTAACTGGGTATTCAATGCCAAAATCGAGTTAGGAATTCGGTAGTGTATAAATAAAGCACGGGATAAAGGAATACAGCGCCACCGATCTTATGTGGCATACATGGCAAAGGGGTTACAGAGAGAAAAGCCACGGGGAGAAAAGTACAAGGAGAAAGATACGGGAGAAAATACATACGTAGAAATGGCCCGAGAACTAGACTAGAACATGCAGTTTCCCACACAAAATAAGCCGCTTTTCTCGCGCTCATACTTAGGTGGCTGGTGTAGCGCGCCTGTTGAGCCTCAAATCCTCACAGGCTCGGATTTTCGACTCACTCTCTAGCCAGACAGCTACAGCACTAGCGAGGTACGAGCTAGGGCAGAGCGTCTGGGTACGGGAAAAATAAGTTCGCAGTGCGATAGGTTATATGGAGACAATGAAGCTGAAATATCAAACTTATTCCCATTATTGCTCCAGGACGGTTGCCTCTCGGTCGCTCAGTCGTCTTTCTTTACTGAATTAATCCGCCCGAGACATCAGGTTTGAGGCATATACTTGCTTCAGCGCTGACATTGGCTGAGTCGCGTTGCATAGCCCGTACTTTTATTACCATCGCATCATCTATTCCCAGCGAATGATACCGTTCCTAATATGGATGGGTACATTTGCGTGGAGTGAAGTCTCCACTCACACCTTCCTTACCCCTGCCATACTTTTCCCTTTTTATCAATTCCACTTTGATCTTAGTGCATGCCACCCAAATATAGATTTGAGAGCCTGATTCCGGGCCAGCTCAGTCCTTTGCTTCGCATGCAAGTTTGACGTTCTCGGAAAATCGTCTAACTGTATATAGTGCCTCAGGCGTAGATCTGATGTATTTGCCGGTAATCGCAACCCTGCCTACGCCTTGCACTAATTATCGCCATTTAATGTACGTTGAGCCTCATCCATCTAAAGTCCAACTACTATAAGTAGCACCACCATGTTCAAGATGACATGGGAAAATATGGTTTACTTACGCTCAGTAGATAAAATAAATTTCCATTGAGGTGTGGAGTAAATGAAGGGGTGCCGACATTGACCAACTTTGCCAATGATGCACAGCCGATGCGAGTATGTGGCGCAGCTCACTACCTGAGGCAAATCATTGCATGACACATTGATGGTGCGACCAGGATGTTTCTGTTGTTACTAGAAGACTATTAGTCGCCCCATAAAATGTTATCCGTTGTACGTCAAATAGTGGAGGTTTCTGATTCACACTACCATTCCCTTGCTTTTCTATTAACTATTACTCGTTTTCTTCATAGCCATCATTTCTTCTACCACGACTGAAGCTGCACACCAAAGCCAAATACCGTCGTGATGTCGAATAAGGAGTAAGTGTACTTGATAAAGACTGAATGGATCAACCTAACAGAGATATATAGCGGCCATAGTGCCCTAAAAGATGCTCTTGACGCCTTCCGTCAACTCCTCACCCCGGCAGAATACTCGGACATGCTGAGAAGCTCGGACTTAGCCGCATCAAGTGTTGTCGATGTCACGGATGCCCTGGATCGAAAATATTCAAAGCATGGTGCTAGACGAATGATGTCGCGAATCTCGCCATTTTTGGAGTCTGTGCATCAGTTCTCTGCCATTGTCGACACTTTCATTCAGTCAGATACGAAGATTTCGGCATTGGTATGGGGTAGCGTGAAGTTTCTGATCATGGTATGAATCTCTGCAACTGGCAACTACAGAGTATCTCGTACTTACTATCGATGAATCGTTTTAGGTTGCAATGAACTTTTTGGATTACTTTGAGAAGCTGGCGGGGTTGATTGAGAAACTTGGGTCTCTATGTCCCGTATTTGATCGCATTCAAAAACTCTACCCTGACTCTGTTGAACTTTGTAATTCGGTTTGCACCTTCTACGCCACAAGTATCACGTTTTGCACCGACGCGCTCAAATTTTTGAAAGCAAATGGTGAGATATGTCCCCAGAGCCACTGCATGCTGGTACAGTCACTGACGTGTTTATGTAGATCTCCGACAGTTCCAAAAAACCCTTTGGCGACCATTCAAACTTCAATTCCCTGATATTGAAAGAGGTCTTCAGGAACAATCAGAAAACATTGATCGAGAACTAGCAATCGCATCCGAAAATGCAGCTTGTAAGGAGCGTCAGGTAGCTAGTTTGTATCGACACCAAGGTTATCAGAATCGTGCTCTCCAACTCAAATACTGGGAAGAAAGTCGGGAGTGGAGGGTACAACAGGATATTCGGCAGAAGGGTAAGTAGTGTCAGCATGTGGCATATCTGAATACTGACCTGGCTCGTTTCTCAGAGGAAAAGCGTAAGCGCTTGCTAGATAATATATCTGACTACGACCACACTTACTCCTTTTTAAGAGCTCGGTCTCTGCGCCACGAGGGTACTGGCCAATGGGTAGCAGAAACTCCTGAATTTCGAGGATGGTATCAGGAAACCCGCTCCAGTGGTTTGTGGTATCATGGAATTCGTAAGTGATACAGCCCAAGTCAATGCGATAGAGAATAACGTTCAATAGCTGGCTCCGGGAAGACTATAATGACCACCGGAATTATCGATTATATCTTTTCGCACCGTCAGAAGTCCTCTATGATATGCTATTTCTTCTGCGACTTTGCAAATCACAGGTCATTGGAAATACGGACTGTGATAAGCAGCTTTATCAAGCAGATATTGAATGTGTTCACAATACCGCCAGAGCTTGAATGGAAACTGGAGGACCTCTATAGAGGTGTCCACAGCCCACCAACGGAGGACCAACTTTTTCAAATACTAATTCCGGCGGCTAAACTTCCAGATATCACATTCTTCATAGTCGACGGTCTAGACGAGTGCAACGACCATGATAAACGGCGTTTGTTGCTACTGTTAAAAAACCTTCTGGGGATTCGTGATAGCATTAAGGTTCTAGTATCCAGTCGTAACGAAGTTGAAATTTCTCAGTCTCTGGGATCGTTTTACAAAATATCACTAGATACACCAACAACCTGCTCGGACATTGAAGCTTTTGTTGAAGCTAAGTTAAAGGACAAAGTTGAGCAGGGAAGCCTTATCCTAGGGAACTTATCAATGATAGGGGAAATAAAGGAGACTCTCGTTCTTAAGTCAGAAGGGATGTATGTATCACTACGTGGTCGGACAGTCTTAGTTTACCCAAGCTAAAGGCAATAGGTTTCTTTGGGTTGCATTGCAACTTGACGATATCTGCAAAGAAAATAACGACAATGATATTCGCCAGGTTTTACGATCGCTACCTCGTGGTTTAAACGAAACGTACGCCAGAATCCTGGAGAGGATAATCGAACACCGAAAGCCCGATACTGCCAAAAAAGTTCTCAACTGGATTGCCGGTGCAAGACGGCCTTTGCACTTGGATGAGCTTGTTGAAGCCATTTCATTCGAGCCCGGCGACACACTTTGGGATCAAGGCCGTCGTCGGTTTCCCTTAAGTCAAACTAGAATGCTACAGAATTGTGGAAATCTTGTCACAGTAACACATTCGGAGGATGGCGATGTTATTCAGATCGTTCACTACACTGCGTTTGAATTCCTACTTTCGCAGTCTTCTAAGGCGGTAGGCCTCGGCTTTCACATGGAAATGCGAGAAGCGAATAACTTGATCGGCGGCGTTTGTGTCACATACTTAAGTCTTGCAGACTTCGAAACCCAAGTCACTTCATTGCCAAAAAAGAAGGCGGTCAATATTGCACCTTGTGAATTGATAGCATCGCTGTTGCCAAGTGCAATGCGACATGTCTGGAGTTTCGCCGCGCGACACTTTTGGCAGCAGTTCGACTTTGGGGAAATTCTCGGGCCGCACGCCACCATTAAGCTATCGGATGCTCTAAAACAGAAATTTCGACTATTGGAATATGCCACCGAGCATTGGATCAATCATTATTCTGATCTTTCGCCTCACAATTATGATGCAAGCGCTTGGAGGTTATTTGAAGATTTGACGCAGAGTGGACGGTTGCCCCTTCCTTGGGAATTGGATGACAGCTCCAATGAGCTCCCTTATGCCGCCCAGTTCCGATGGGGTGTGAGGAATGGACATGCAGGAATCTTTATGTTGACTATGGATCGCGTCAAAGAGAGAATTGAGGAATATATTAAACTTGACTGTGGAGGAGTCACACCTATTTTCCTTTGTTGTTCACTTGGACATGATGTTGTTGTGCAGATGCTCTTGGGTTACGGCATCAATTTACAAGAACGGTCTCAGGATCGAACTGTATTACAAGTCGCCGCAGCAGGAGGTCACCTGGCTGTAATAGATCAACTCTTACAAGCCAAAGCTGATGTCAATGAGCCTGCAGGGTCAAGTTGTGGTCGAACAGCACTCCAGGCTGCCGCCGAACAAGGTCACCTGGCTGTAATAGACCGACTCTTACAGGCCAAAGCCGATGTCAATGCACCTACAGGCACAACCGATGGTCGAACAGCACTCCAGGCTGCCGCCGAACAAGGTCACCTGGCTGTAATAGACCGACTCTTACAAGCCAAAGCCGATGTCAATGCACCTGCAGCTGAATATGACGGTCGAACAGCACTTCAAGCCGCCGCTGGAGGAGGGCACTTGGCCGTGGTAGATCGACTCTTACAGGCCAAAGCCAATGTCAATGCGCCCGCAGGCTTAAACCGTGGTCGAACAGCACTTCAAGCCGCCGCTGAAGGAGGGCACTTGGCCGTGGTAGATCGACTCTTACAAGCCAAAGCCGATGTCAATGCGCCCGCAGCTGAATATGACGGTCGAACAGCACTTCAAGCCGCCACTGGAGGAGGGCACTTGGCCGTGGTAGATCGACTCTTACAGGCCAAAGCCGATGTCAATGCGCCCGCAGCTGAATATGACGGTCGAACAGCACTTCAAGCCGCCGCTGAAGGAGGGCACTTGGCCGT
>Ga0307514_10000228_pt1 | contig 148573 bp, 134 predicted proteins | sample 16_EM_MG_FD_203088 | JGI IMG/M metagenome (GOLD analysis project Ga0307514, IMG submission 203088) | Populus trichocarpa ectomycorrhiza microbial communities from riparian zone in the Pacific Northwest, United States - 16_EM | ecosystem: Host-associated > Plants > Roots > Unclassified...
ATACTTTCAGCTAACTTATTGAGCCTCAACACCATCACAAGGAGGTTCCTTACACGCCAGGAGTTGCAAAAACGCTGCATGAGCGATGTCCCATAATACTATGAATAAACTAAAACCAATAAAAATGAAACCAGTACAAAACCCATAAACAAAATAAACCTTGAGCGATCCAAAAACCTCGTGACGCATGTAATAATAAATGCCTGAGATAAATAGATTTGAACAAAGGAAACGAACAAGAAAGACAAGAACCCGACCCTAACCTGAAAGCAACAACCATCGCCTCCTCTCCAACGCGAGGACTGGTTCACTCCTCCCCTACGGAGCCATCCAGGCGCGCCTCAGGGAGAGGAACATCTGGGAGAGGGACATCGGGGAGAGAGTCATCAGGGAGAGGGACATCGGGGAGAGGGACTTCGGGGAGACTGTCGCCACCTGCCGATTCAATCCGCAGCTGCTGATTCACATCCACATCCACATCCACATCTGAGGTGTTTTCGGCTGCCTCAGCTTCTCGCAGAGTTGGCACCGCCGGCCGAGGTTTTTGCGGCATCACAAGCCCCAAATGCTCCAGCCCACTGAGGGGATGAGTCTCCGGAGCTCGTGGTGATGGGCCAGGCTCCGGGGTTTGTGGCCGTGGGGCAGGCGCTGGAGGTTGTGGCCATGGGGTATGCTCGCGTATCTCCTGGCCTTGCTCAGGTAGCATGATTGGCTGATCGTCTACCATGGTATCAACATCCTCAGCTGATGTATTTACCATCTCTCCCTGGCCAAGCGTCCGAGGTTCTTTGCCATCATCCTCATCCTGATCCTCCTCCTCATCCTCATCGTCCTCCTCCACCTCCTCCACATCCTGCTTCTCTTCTTCTTTCTCCTCATCATCGTCACCATCCCTTTCCATATCCACATCGCCGTCTAAATCAACGCTGTCTGGTGCGTCCACATCATCCTGCATGCGCATGTCCACATCAGGGTCAAGTTCTGAGTCATATTCACTGTCCGACTCGGTAGAGTCAGTATCATCTTCTGCGGAATTTGACATGGCCGGCGATGCTTCCGGCTCTAAATATACAGCCTCTAGTTAGCCTTCCCTGTCCGACTCTGCCTCATACATTTCCTTTTTCAACTGCACAGCAACGGCACGAGAGATATCATCTCCTCCTGGGGTTTGTTTAACAATACCTTTCCCTTTACCATTTCCCTTCCCCTTCCCCTTCCCTTCCTCAGTTACCTTCCCCTTCCCTTTCCCCTTCCCATCCTTTGTACCCTTCCCTTTCCCAGTCCCTTTCTCACCGCCCTGCGTGTCCTCCTCACCCTCGCTGTCATCAGTGTCATTGCCATCGCTCGGACGGCTCCTTCCACTGCTCGGCGCTCCGGGATCCGCCCAGTTGTCATCACCATCATCCTCGTTGATTATCTCATCCCAATTCAGTGGTCTAATGGCCAGGAAGTCGCCTGGCGTGTACACCCGGCAGCTTGGTGGCTCAATCTTTGCCCTGGGATCATCGCTACCGTACCAAGAGAAACGCTCGCCGGTGTGTTTAACCTTCCCCAAGCTGGTTGTCTGCGGATTGGAGCGATCGACTTGATCCCCGAAGGCACGGGGGTTGTCCCACCTCCAATTGTTCATTTGACCGCGGGTTTTGTCAAACATTTGCCCCATATATGAGCGGAAGGCTGCCCACCACTCCCGAACAGGTGAACTCCTGCTCCTGCGGTGTGGCCACATCAGCTGGAATTGTGAAAAGTGGCGAGTCGTGACTGGATCAAGAAAGATTATATCATAAAAGAGGTCCCAGGCCCTCTCATCCTTGATGCCGCAAACATTGTATATCCGTATGAGTCCACAGATGTGTTGGGAGATGAATCCCTTTATACGGTCCCGATCCAACGACAGGCGTCGATTTATAACCGATGTCGGCATTTTTTCCCTGGCAGTTGCCTTCCCCTTTCCTTTGCGGCTGCCCTTTGGTGCCATCGCTGTGAGTTGAAAATGAATCTACATCCGAGGCATTAGCATTATGATCCAGTTGCATGTAGCGGAAACAAGCCCAGAGGGAAGGCACGAAGTTGTGTAGGTTATCAGGTGTGTTTTGGAACGAGAGGCATTGTTTTGTGCAAGTCATGTGTGTCGAGAGAGTTGAGGATGCCTGCGGTGTGTTAAATACGGGAGGAAAAGAGAATGGAGGTGAAGGCGGGAAGAAGGGATATAAATACTCGAGTTCCTGCGATTTGATTCATATCCTGCGTTTCGTTGGTTAATGAACACAAAACGGCCCAGCCTTCATCTTGCACAACCACCAGGCACTTCATAAATGAGGAGCCTCGAGACGAGATTTAGTACTCGCGGTGAACACAGTTTGCGACCCCGGGCATTGCTTTGGCATCTCATACCACTTTTACCGCTCAGACCTCGTGCATCTCGGAGTAAACTGAGTAGTTCTCAAGTTGTGCCAACTGTGCAACCATCCAACACGGCTACCAATGCCTATTGGTGGAAAAAGCACACGCAACTGATGTCATAAGATAGAGAATACGTCATTGTTCCCATTGCGATGCTTTTAGCTCTGCCAAAGGGGGATTTCCACCCGGAGGCTGCAGATATACACCATCGATGGTTCAAAGTATTGTGCCAAGAACGAGAGCAATACGATGATAATCACGCCAAGATGGCTTCAACACCCTTCAAGCGGTGACAATAGACCTTCAGACATTGCTGTAACAGTGACTAGTAATGCTGAGTTTAATCTGAGATTAATCTGATGGCAGTTAACCCCATAATTGAAAGCTTTTGAAGGGATCTCGTCACCGAGTATTGTCAGGGTTTAGGGTCTACCGCAGTCTACACTGCGCCTCCCTTTTTCGTCGAAACCCTTCCTGGTTGCTCAAATAGGAGTCTACCTCGCTTGCCATTGCATATGCTTGCACAGGCAATGATTCCTACATTCTTAACATGGAACAACAATAGCGGACTATGCCTTCGAAAAGCCCTCACCTTGACACGACTCCGGTCGTACGAAATGTTCGAAGTCTTGCAAATCGTCAGAATCAACAAATGCGTGGGCCTTCGGGAAATTGTCAACTTCCGCCTGCTAAGAGACGCGTTTCCGTACTGGCTGGCGAGAGGGATTCCACTCAAGGAGGGAGTTCCGTAGCCTCTACAATCCAAGGACAGAACTCCATCCCCTCATCTTCGCTGAACAATTCTCGCGTTGCATATATCAATCAACCAGTGACTTCCACCCCGTCCGCTACACAGCGACAGTCAATAAATACTCCAATCGCCACGCCGGTTACAAGCAGTCATAGCACACCAGCACCCGGAGGAACCTCAACGCGTCGCGTTGTATCCAGCCCTGCATTCGGCATTGCTATCACTCCCACTCCTCTCAGCGGTCTTGAAAACCTGCCTACCCCCATCCCTAATCCAGAAGCCCGCGCGATTATTACAAATCCACTCCGAACACGAGCTACCAAAATGAATCAGAGAGAGAGGCAGTGGCAATTACAACCGCAGGCGGCGTCTACACCTCGATCAATGGTCTCCGGCAGTTGCAGCATCCATCGATTTGGTCACTCTGACATGACGCGTCTTGTGTTTGGAATGGGCAGACTCCTGGAGCTCTACATGTGGAACAGACGGCCGTTTATGAGTGCAAGCGACTTGGAGACCGTAAGTTATGCAACGCGATGCTTTTCGAAAGCATTAGCTGAAGCTCCACACTGGCAGATAATAGAAATGTACTGGAACACCGCTATGCAGCAAAACAACATTTGGTCCATAGCATTTGAGGCGCGCACAAAGGAGATCTTGAAAGAGGTATACTGAAGCAACGGCCCGCGTTGGATATTACACGCTCACCGGTACCAGGTTCGCGCACAAGTCGATAAGGTTAAATCCCATTTTATTCAATCAGCAAGGGACAACATAGCAGAGCTTTATGATCTCCACCGCTTTGAATCCACTGCAGAGCATTTGGAATTCTTTGATTTGCTTCTGGCAGACAATAAGTATCTTTTTCCTGTAGCAGAGCGTGTGGAAGGTGGTGTATGCGGCCCAAATCCAACGCAGAGAGAGTCGAAAGCTGCTAACGAATGGCCAGCGTCCACTTTACTTCCTGTCGGTAGCAATCCCGCAGTTTATCTACATCAAATTTTATCATCGGGCGAATAACCGTGGTAAGTATGCTGATGGACTTTATAATTCCATGATTAACGACAAGGACGGTCATATACCCTCGCCACTGATCATGTTTACCTGCACTGCATTGCGCCATGCTCTCCTGGAGTGGCAAAAGAACAAAGGCGTTCATCCGAAAGCTTCCAAGTCAAAGCTGAAAGCGGACAGACCTGATCGCTCGAACTACTTCAATCATAAGAATGATGGTGGTAAAACCGCATCCTACTGCAACGGGTCCCAAGTTGTTAACCTCACCTAGTGTTGCAGACACGTATACATTCTTGATGAATACCTGGAACACACTACCGGAGAGCTACCAACAGAGGGTGTATAACAACACTCTTCCTACAGACAAGCGTCAGATCCAGCAGGCGGAGAACCCAACGCCTGCCGTGGTCATCAGCACGGAAGCAGCGAGTGTTGACAATGCTATTCTTCTTGACTATTTGACCTCCGAAGTGGCACTTGAGGAGCCTGAGATCGGAAGCACTGACCCAACCATCCCGATAGACAACAATTGCATGGATGACGAACTGCATTTAGGGATGCCAGGGGGCTGCGGGGATTACGAAGATGAAGGTGACGAAAGCGACGAGCACGATGCCATCCGCACCGCCAGGCAGCAATGACGGCCCGCGACTGAACTCGAGAGGTTTTACTTGGGAACCAGTGATGTCGACGGGTATGAGGGCGAGGATGGCAAGGATGCGGATGCGGATGCGGATGAGGAGGTAGAAGCATCAGAAGCCGATGATGGATCAATGCAGAATGTGGAGGACTGAGGGCATAGTACTAGAGAGTGTGAAGATTGGACAGTATATTTCAGACATATAAAATACGATAAAGGTGAAGCAAATGCAACGGCAAGCGATGTATCCGAAGTGAAAACTGTATTGCAATAAGTGACAACATCTCAAAGCTAAACATACATGACAGTGCGGCATGTGGCTATCGGCCGAAGAAAGGCATAAACATTGCCAGGCGTTGTGTAAACGGCTACTGCATAACTGCAACCCCTGCGAAGAGTGTAACGTACGTGTCGTTCTGATGGTGTGTATATGTCACCACATTCCGGACGCAAAGTAATGGAAGCCTGACGCCGGAGCGGCGAGAGTAATATACAACGCGACGCGTCGCGAGAATAGGAGGAATGGTATAATAGCCGCCACAAGGGAGGTATGCAATGCAATCCGTCGCTTGGGAGACGGGTCGTGTTCGATTCTGCGTCAGAGGGTACGAGGTTCCGTCAGAGCCGTCAGAGCCGTCCGGAACACCAGGGTGTTTCAGACCGAAACTGGAGTTGTTGCTGATGCAGATGAGAATCAACACTGAAGAAATGATCTGAATAGGATATCAGTGCTTGATAATCATCGAACAGGCATTCTGCCTTCTTCAAAACTTGCCTATCTGTTATAATATGACATTGTACGGTTATTAGCAGCCGCTCCGAATTACAACGGTAGGTAACACTTGAAATACCCCAATGAGCTAGTTATAACCCCAATTGTGGTGATTGCCACAGCACTTGATGAATCAGTATCTAAGAAAGCTTCCGGTGATCACAAGTCCAAACCTTCTTACCTCTACAATATATTTCATTGTTGTGTGGAGTATGATATATATATCTTAGTTGATAATGAAAACTGATCAAAACTGGTCCGTCATTGACTCCTTGTCAGCATTTGCTAGGATTCGACACAGCTGTGAATGCGATATGTACCCCTGCGTTGCCTCACAGTTATCTGACCATCTCTCAAAATGTTATTAAATCTCTGAAGAATCATCATATTAGAATCTCGCCAAGTGGATGTGCAATAATGGTTGCTTAAGAACAGCAACACTTGCAAGGTTCATTTTAAGTGCTATATTATCAAATAGAGATGATTTGACAACAACCACTGGGAGGCTCACTGTCAACGATGTTACTGAGTAATTCAGAATAAAGCATGATGATTTGATGGGATATTACCACCAGTAGGTTGGAATAAGTCCGAGCAAATGTAGTTCAACTTCAGTCGGTGGGCTTGAATGGCCATCAATGATCTTGTCAGCTAATACTGAACTCACAGACAGTGTACCTGGTGCACCACCGTCTGACAATACCCTGGATACAGAAACTATAGACCCCCAGAAGCCTCATCAGAGAAGTTTCCCCAAACTAACTGCGATACAGATTTATAAGAATATTGTTGGAGTGGATAATGTAGGAGAGATATCATATGGCAAAGCAACTGGATTGTACAATAAACATCACAAGCACTCAGAACAATACAATCTATCACATCTAGTTGGTTCCGCACAGAATTTTAATAAGCTGAATTGTTTTGACAGCCAATAAAGATGCTGGCAGATTGAAATTAAAGGTGTCAGCTGGACAACTTCAAGATCTTAACATTGCAATGGGCAGATGCCTTGTGATTTCCACTTGCTCAAATCAATTTCGGTTCTGGCAATACTAAATAAATTGAGATTGATTCCCATATCTTTATATTCATTATACTAAATAGACCCCTTGAAATATACTGCGTTCCTTTTGGCCAATTTCAATTTCCAGGTGTACATGAGATTTAAACAGGTATACCTCGCAGACCATGGCTGAATCTACAGCAATGTTGCCCTGTGCTATTCATTGTGCGCTAGGCAGCATTATCATACTGGCAGAGCAATAATTGTACAAGTCATTTGTTGTTCTGATAGGACTTACTAGACAAATCTTTTGGTCAATTAGCAGGCCACTGCAGAGATATACCAATTTTCTGAAACAATACCATATGATATGGTGAATGGAAGCAGCATGCCCAATGGGTAGGTGGAAAAGATATTGATTAATGTAAAATCCAAGGTTTTGGAATTTCTTAGGTTTTAATTAGCAAGGAAGATATCATGAAATAATCAATACAAGGTAAACATTTAGTAATACCCTTCATCAAGAACATAAACAATGATGTAATACAGCAATAGGCATTTTCAGATGGCCAAGCTGTTGGCATTGCAGTTTTAAACAAAGATGTGGCTTGCCATTAGCATGTACTCCTACAAGAGTTGAATGTACCATTGCAAGTTGAAGTTATTGCTGAAACATATAGTGAGTTATCAGATACTATCCATCATGTCACAGTCCAGATGACAATTGAGGAGACTAACCATCAACATCCAATGTGTGTTTCTAAACTCGGTTGATACTCTATACCATTCAGACATTTTTGGTTATGAATATTTATTATTCCTGATTGATATTCATCGTAGGAATGTATATTTGCATTGCAATATTGTACATCACACATCACTAATAGACCCAACGCAGAACTTAGGAGTACCCAACTCATGCCCAGAGCTGGATTGTGCTGTACCTTTGAAGTATTGTGAGTGGCATATCTAGCCACACTAACCTCTTGAAGAGTATATTGTTATAACCAAGGCTCTCTTACCCCTTGACAGTATATAAAGGCAGATTTCGGGAATACGCAAACCAGCTGAATCAACTCAACACAAGCCATGAATGGAAATTATCTCAAAGAACAACTATTGAAAGGAGAAATTTAAACTTCTTATCAAAAATGCTTCGTAGTATTCAATAATGTTTCTGCGGAGTGGCTATTACTATACATTACCTGAATCTGTCATGTGGTTTCTCTTACCCAGTACAAGATTATTATCTAGTGTCCACTGAAGGTAATATCATGGGAAGAATTAGTTAAGATAAAGAAATGGCTTGAGGAAATGTGTCAGAAGGCTGTATTCTGAAATTCGTATTCTCTTTTACCTTCACAGTACAACTCGGAAACAAGCCACTGGGTTGCTACCGTTAAATCTGAATTATTAGGAGACAAATAGCAATGCAAAACTCAGTGTATATGTACCATGTTTTATATATAATAAACTAATCCACCTATAAAAAGTGACAAAATATCTGAATCTGGATATTGTTGAAGCATATACCCTCTTGAGTCAATGAAGACGATGAATATAAGGTAGCTTGTCTGACTAGGAACAGTTATCAAGAACCCACTGCTATACAGTTCAGTACTGCCAACACCTGGTTGACCTTTAAGTATATAATAATAATTCGATCAAGAAAGCATTGGATGAATGTGCATTAGCCTATCTTGATAAGAGCATATCTTTTGACAACTGTGCCTAGAACCATAACAGACTTGTTAAATGGGTGATGCATTTCCTGTTGAAGATTGAATTGTGTCTGAAATCTGAATGATATGAATTTCCGAAAGATACCATGTACTACCTCAAAATAATTACATTGACAAGGTCTATCACAAATGATCTGGAGGTCAAAACAGCAGTCAGCAACTGAACAAAAGGAATGACAACAGGCAATGGAAGACCTGAAAATGACTTCACAGTGGAATAGATTACGTTGCATTGTAATTATTTTGTGTGATTTAGATTATGATATTCAGAAAGATCGTAAACTTTGACAATCCTTGCTAAGAGTGATTTACAGTGTACTTTAGGAAGAGTGCAACATTCATCATTCAGAAACATGGTGAAGGACTCGTGAACAGCTCTGATATTCAGATACTTGAATTTTACATGGACCTTCACTTATGGAATAGCTAAATCTGAGTTCATACAGACAGGAGTACACTAACTGTATACCAACAGAGGCATTCTATACTCTATGGTGTATCAGATTATAACAAACTCCCCCAACAATCCAAATCATGTCATTAACAAATTCGAATATTTGGGACATATTGCACTGTTTTAACAATGGTCATACCACTGTAGGGGTCAACTCCATCCCCTCCAGCTACTAAATAACTAGAAGAAATTCAATTACATTATACTGAACAACATTTTAAACTGATGGCAAGTATGATAATTAAAATATATATCCTGTATTATTAACACAATTCTTTACAGACCAGGAAGTTCAAAATTCAATGCAGATGTATTGACAAGAAGGTCTGGGAATCTCCCCAATGTAGGGAATGAATACTGAAATAATATGGTACAAGCAGTACTAGAACCCCAGAATGTATCACATCAATTGAATTTTTGGGTGGACTATCGTCCCATAGAAGACTGTTAATTACTGTCTAATCTCTTTTTAGAGATATACATATCTGTCTCTGGTCCAGACAATGTAATCCAAACTATTGAGGAGAAAGACAGAATGCATGTGATTACAGTATCTGAGTGCACCACTAGGAAAAGAATACTCTGGAACAGTGGGAAGCTGAATATTCCAGAATACAATAAACTGCAGCCACAACTAATCCTTCATTTTTACCATGATACATGCCGTTGACACCAAAGCAATGCAAAGACAATCAAGCTTGTAGAGAGTTCCTATTAATGAAGAATGATTTGAAATGTAGTCTACTTGTATTTGTAATATTGTCAAATCTGGCATATATACCACCGTTGATAGGTTGGAACCTTTTGAATACTCTGTCTGTTTTCATCACCAACAAAGCATCAAAATTACCTGTCCATGTAATGTATAATGGAAATAGCAAAGCTGATGGGGTACAATACAGTCTGAGTTGTATTTGACCAACTTTCAAAATTGCAACACTGAGTTTACTGCAGCAAATCTGATAATGCTTAGAGCTTAGGGAACCAGTTTATCCAACCCAAAAAATTACTCTGGTGATTACCATCAACCATGATATCACTACAGGGAGCAAAGATTGCTGAAATTTGAGCAGCCATTGTTGGCCCAACTTATTATGGAACACAGAATGTATACAGCTTGCAACCAACAGACGGACGAATAAACAGAACAGATAAATATCATTCTTGGCAAGGACTGGCAGGAATGGCTCAATTATGAGCAGCATAAATGGTATAATTGCTGTCCATCACAGAGTGTGTTGCAAATAATGAGTTACAGAACAAAATCAATTGTGTAATATTCCTAGCAGTACAAGTGATCAAACCCCCAAATCACCATTCCAGACCAATTGCAAATTATAGAGGGACTTCAAAAGATAGTGAATGATCAGGTGCAATATCTAATTCAACATCTTGATATCAATCTTCACATTAGAATGTGCAAAAGTGTGGTAAATCACAAAAACAATTTAAACTGATCCCAGAATACAGAACTGAAAATGCAAGTCAGATGCAACCAATTGCTTGACATGTGACATTTACACACAATACTTCCAACTTAGTAACTGGATTGGATGCATTTCAGACTTTCTACAAGTTCAGGGCAATAACTCCACTAACCTATCAATTGGGCTGTCAGGCTAAGGTGATACTTGATCAGCTTCAGTATACTTTCATACTCAATCCACTATCAAAGAAATGTTACAGGGGTACTAAATTCCTACAACTAACACAAAGCGTATTGTGTTGACCAAAAGTGTCCATTCAAAAATGTATTCTCATTTTCCCTGGTGATTTCGAAGACTCAATTATATATCAACACTGTTGACAACAGGCTAATATCTGTAGCTATCACCAGCAAATTCAGCTTCCTAGGGGGTCTCTTTATATTCCACACCATGTGCCAAACCAGTCTCTACAGTTTGGATGACATCATACTCAAATCCTACAGGTGTAAGATGTGTAGCTCATTGCCAGCTTCATTGGAATCTTCATAATAATGGTATAGGCCTCCACAATTTGAGACTGTATGACTGATTGCTATCGTTGATTGTAGTGATTTAACAACTGAAATGGAAGGCAGTGGCAGTTGCACTAGGCTGTTGAGCGTATTGTGAACATATTGAAGAACTGGTTATATGTGAGATTGTGTGAAGCAATTTTGAATAGAATTCTTAATAATATTTTAAGTAGCACTTTCCTACTAATGGTTGGCTTTGGAATGCTGTGAGAGCTGGATTCTGCTAATTGGCAGAACAATGTGATCTCTGTGGAGACAGATATCAGTGCGGTCATCATATGGGTTGGTTCGGGATTGAGCACAGCGGAGCCGCATCCATTGTAGTTCCTGTGTATGTGTCAATCAGACTTAGAGACTCAGTGAGTTTAAGTTACTTGAGGGAGATTCACCATAGTGAACATGACACAACAGCTTTTGAACCCAGGCTTTTCACTGATTGGGCAATCTCAACTATGATTTTGATTTCAAATTTTCTGCATTCTGGATATGGTTACGGAAGAGTGCAGACAGACAAGACACGTGTACGGTGAACCAGATGGCAGAATCAACAGCGATCTCAATTAAGAAGTTTGATGGTATGGACTACAAGAGCTGGAGTTTGGAAATTAAAATACTCTTGTAGCAGAAGCAGGTTCTTGGCATTGTTGATGGTACAGTGAAAGCACTGGATGCAAAGGTTATGACTGAGTTTCAAGCCTGGAAGAAGCAGCATGCAATTGCACAGTTGACCATTCTCCTGGCAATGAAGCGGTCATTCCAGCAGCTGTATAGCATTCAGAATGATGCAATGGCACATTGGGATCAGTTCAAGGAGCACTACATGTCTAAGGCGAAGCTGAATTTGTGAGTTTTGCGAAATGAGATGTCAGCTGTAGGATTAGGCGATTGCGAGAATGTGCAGGAATCTGCATTGGAAATCCAGTGGTACCTGAACAATTTCAACCTTTGTGCCAATTCAGACAGTTCAACTGGTGACGGTGATATGATGCCAAGGGGCGAGCACGCCTATTACCTGATTAAGGGTATACCTAAGGATGATGATTAGAGATTCTTCACCCAGTTGAAGTACAACACGATGGATTCACTGGCCAACAAACCGGACAAGGTTATTATGATGATGATATCCCACGACACGCGGCAACTGTAGGAAGGTGACTTGGAAAGCATGGAATCATTGGCACTAGCTGAGAAATGAACAAACAGCGAGAAGTGCAATTCAAAGCAGACTTGGAAGTCCCGCCAGTTTCGTGATAGTGATAGTGAGAGTGATGATAGTAGTTTGGACAGAGAGAAGCATTGCTGCTGGAATTCTCAGACATGCTTCCAACAGCATAAGATAGGGCCCATTGCATGGTCCTGTCCACGAATTGCAGTGGTAGAGAGCGCAGCAGCAACAGAGACAGCGGCAGCAATGACAACAACTGGAATTGAGAACTATTGAATGGCAGTTATGAATGGAAAGAGCCCATTGAAGGAGAGCTCGTACTAAGATTGTACCATGACGTTTCACATTTGCCGAGATCGGCAAAAGTTTGAAAGGTACACAAAATATACCACGAGGGAAGCGCAGGAGATCCGCAGTTTTCTTGGATGAGTAGCAAATACAGCCATCGGGCATGGAGATGTATGGTTGAGGTTTGGGTTGCGTCGAGGCCGTAGGAATGATGTGTCATTTTAAAGCAAATCAAAGTTCTGATATTGGAGTTGTGGTGTCTGTAATCAGAAATTGCTCGAGTGGGATTTCAGTGGCATTCTTAATTATGACTATTAGATTTCATCGGCATTCTTGAATGTTATTATCAATGACTAAGAAGAGATAAAGTGAATTGATCAGCGAAATTACCAGTTTCCAGGCAGGCTTATCTCAGGATAAATGGCTGGAGTAGAATTTTGAGAAGGATGCAGGGAAGGGCATCAAATCATTCATCAGTAGAGATTTTGAGGTGCACCGGAAACCTGTGGCTGGGTACCCATTTTGAAGTCAAAAGTGTGAACAAAGCAAAATTCAACCACTTTCAGGCACACCAGCAAATCCTGGCCATATGTCATGAGACCGGTTTAGATAGATTGTACACTGCAGATTTGGCCATCCAATTTGGCAATAAGAAAGTCATGGCAATATTGAATAGCTGGTCAGAATATGAGACACCGGCTGGCTGATTCCTGGCAAAGCTGCAGATTGTGCTGCCCTAGAATCAAAGTTCAGGTGCACCGCAGAATTATCGGCATACGTTTTGAGTCGCATTATGACAGATCCAGCACCGCCTATTTGCCAATCCGATTTGGCAAGGAGACTGTCTAGGCGATATTGAGTACTTGTGTCAGAGTTTGAGATATGGCTTGCTTATTTGTAGCAATCCCGCATCTATTGCTGCCATATGATCACAGTTCCGGTGCACCAGAGAATCCTGGGCACATATCGTCACGACTGTCACTGTACAATTGCCCATCCCATTCCGCAATCAACACAGTCTACACGATTATTAAGTTCTTTTGTCAGATGATGAGACATAGTCATGCATGTGGAAGGAGCAAACAACTCGCCCTCTCAATTAGGGCAAATGGATAGGGGATTGCAGATTGTCCCAGTCAATGGCTATGGAATCAAGATATATGACAAATTGCCGACAGACAGTACTCCAGGTGAAGATCGTCATTTTGGAAGTCTTGTGAGTTTGGCATGCCGGATTTCAGGCCAATTCCGACAGGATGTGAAGGTTGCAGGAAAGCAATATCAATCAAGAGAATGCAGATGGCACTTACAACCAATTGCTGCCAATGAGCAATTCTATCGAGAGTTCTTGTTGCCAGAGGAGACAAACATAGAGATATCGAGCGAGAGGATCATTGTTTTGGAGGAGCTCTAGTTACAGTTGATTGTTTTGGAGGAGCTCCAGGCACGGTTCATTGTTAGTGATGATTTCTGTACTTGGTGTTATTTGGGAGCAGATTCAGGCAAAGCTGCATCTTCATTTGTTTAGAGTTTAGCACTTACCATCGTCATACCGCCCTGCAGGAGTGTGTTGACGGATTTGAGTACAGTCATCACATGGGTTGGTTTAGAGTTGAGCACTGCAGAGCAACATGCACTTTTGTTCTTCTGTACATGTTAATTAGATGTAGAGAGTCAGTGACTTTAGGTCAATTGAGAGAGAGTCAGCACAGTGGACACGACACAACAATCTCATTCTAGTCTAGTCTGAAAAATGAGACACCTTTAGATATTCTAGCTATGACAGTCAGTTAGCTTCATCTCTTACTATTGGGAAAATGTCCTGTGTCGGAACATCTTGCAGTTAAATAGCATTGAGTTAATAATAGGTTATTGAGTTCATGTCTAAGTCATTGTAAAGCATTTTGCTGCTCACTTGGGCCAATGTCTACCCCCTATCAAACCTACAACAATGTCAGATTATAACTTCAACTTGGAAATCATACAGTGATGTGTTCTGTAGTTGGAACATCTGCTGCCACATAACCTAACAGTACTCTTACTACAAGTATATTAATACCTAGTCTTCAATTACCTATATTGGCCAATGGATCAGAGTCTTAATTGGTGACCTACTGAACCTACACTAGTATTGGTTGTGGTGCACACATTGTATTGTGATACATGGTAGCTCAACTCAAAGACTCAGTTCACTCCAGGCCGCTTATATTGGGCCAAAGTTATCAATTTCTGAGACAATTCAGTACAATGATCTTGACTGTTTAATGCCTGGGGAGTGCCTGGAGATGTGCACACCACTGAGATAGTGGGCTGATTGATCCCACATAGTTGCATTGTGTGACATCTGCTGCACACATACACCAAATACTGTGTAATTACAACTTCATGGTGTATTGTCCTGCGAGATACAATATAGTAGTTATGGTTGATAATTATTTGCACCACTGATAGTACGTAAGTAAGTAACTCTCTAAACGCAACATAATTACATCATGCTATCGAAATCTGTGTAATTTGGGCGCAATCAACTGCATGATACACTCAACTTGAAGTATCCCTTCCAAGTATTCTTCTCTCTTGTCTCACTATGGGACTTGATATTGGGTATATACAATGACTAATAGCTGGTTTACTTCGAACCTTCACTCAGGCACACCCTGTAATCCAAATGAATTAAATGTACAATAGCATTCCAATCGAAAATATTGTTAAGGCTTCATCTCTGCCATGGGATGGTTGCCCTCTATAGCAGCAGAGAATCGAAAGGTCTTTATACCTCTTTCCTTTGTGCTCCACCTGCTTTTCCTAACTATGCTTTTCTTTAGATAAATGCTTACGACCCTCCCATCCCCCAATCCCCTTGATGTGATAACCAGTGAACCTCAACTTCCTCCAAGCAAATGGTATTACATCAATCCTCCAGTCGTTCCTGACCAACAGTACCCTTCGGATACTCATCTCCAGACTGATTGGTATCTATTGGAATGTTGTCTTCCTAATCATCTTCTTGTTTGAACCATTCAACAGCCTTCCTTTATGTTGTGCTCAGGTGTCTCTGGTCTACTGGCAATTGTTAATGCCAATCGTGAGTTATTCCGTGTGGAGGGAATCATGCATGGCATCATTCTCTATCGTTGTCGATAAAGAATATTGCAATGGGTGTTTGCATTGCATTATCACACCATTGCACTGTGACAATGCTGGAGGGTGGGTGGGGGTGATGAGGTCGAGGGATTTGTGCCTGGCAGCCATTGGTGTGGTGTTAGTGCTGGCATATAATTGATGAACATTGATAACTTGCCAAATGACAACATCATCTAGGAATAGTTCATTACCCCCGAACCGTGACCAATCGGAAAGGTGCCATAATCTAAATGAGTTCATCATGGCCCTTACAATTTCATCGACAGGTAGCATAAACATAAATCTCACTTCTGATCACCTCACAAGGGAAAATAGTCTTTTTACAAATTGGCGTTCGGCATTTGGTTCTCTGCTGACTTTTCATTGTCTTTGCATTGCGATCCACAATGCAGTATAACTGCCGTTGAGGGAGAACTACAGCAACAATCGGTTTCCACAAAAATTGATTCTCCCACAACTCGATGTTAGTACAGTTTGTATAGATATTGATCAGGTAGAAATATTACCAATTTCCATTTATAACAATGGCTGTTAGAATCTTGCATTGTCTTAAATATACTATATATATCTGAGATGTAAACACACAAAGTGAATCAATGATGTCAGACTAAGTGCCAAAGTGTTTTAATAATCCCCCAAGAAGCCAAAATAATTCAAACAAGCTCTTTCAACAGCTCATCTCTACAGGTGGGGTAGTGTTTCTGCATTTGTACATGAACAACATGATGAGTTGTCTACACAATATGACAAAGACACTTGAGTCATTTGGTTGTTATATTGTAAAATGATTACCGTATCAGAGCATGATGCAGTTATCCTAGGAATGATTACCATGGTACTGAGGTTGATCAATATATTACATTACTAGCTGGTGTTGTGTTAGTCATTTCTTCAGATCTGAATTGGAGGTCTGTATTACCATATATGAGATCAAGAGATGTTCGGCACAGAATATGAGGCAATTGCTGGGTACCGGATAAACTGTATATAAAAACATGTTGTTCGGAATTGGAGAATTTCCTCTTCTGCTGTCTACAATTGATTCCTAATCAAAAACACAAACTGATAACTTTGGAAATAATGTTAAAAACTTTGTTTTTATTCTCAATACATAATTGGAATGTCACATAAGATCAGATCACTGCATGTACCAGATATCATGTGAGTCTGAAAATACCAGTTACATTTGAGTTCTTTGTTTTATTAGTTAGTTTTGTATTATAATTACACTGGTGAACAGCTGGGGCAGAGCAGAAAGTATTGATATTTGCCTTCAAAGCCATATGTTGTTCCATTTTTGAGTGTAAAGGCTAATTCTGATTTTCAAATTAAATACATAATGGAACATATTTTGCAATGTCTGGGATAAACTAAGGATAATGATTGGGAAATCTAAGAAATTGCCATAGTTTGAAAGGATTTTTCAATGGTCAATGGGCTGTGTTGAATTATTGAAAGAAATTATATACAATTTCAACTTTATTTGAAGTTGTTAAATTGCTCTTTATTACTGTAATTAGCTGATTACACCTTACTCTAAATGATTGAAATTATCATTTTCTGATTGTAGTTAATATCTGGCTTCAAACAAGTAATCTGCAATCTATTTAACTTACAATAGTTGGTTATTGCTTGAGTTTTTGTTATTTGGAAATGTCACCAAGATATATAGAGTTAAAATTATCCAGTACATTATATATTTTACAACTGATATATTCTTTAGAGTGTATTTGTCAGATAGTTTGTATATACTGAATAGCTATATATTCTACTCATTTGAAATATATTTTAACTGTGAGCTTACTTTCTTCACCTTGCATAATACAATGTTTATTATATTCACCTCAAATATTAAGTTTAAATCATGTTTCTTTCATTCATAGGTGAATGCATTTTTCACATATTCACAGTACTGAGTAGCTGTTCACAATAGTGTATCATGTTATAATCACAGTGTTGATTGAAAATTACAATGTGTGTTATTACTTTGCTCAGTAATATACTAGTACTGAATATTATAGAGAGGATTAATATTTGAGCACTTTCAAATGTTTCACCATCTGCAACTACTTGAAATCAATCAGTTCTGATCAGTACAATATGTTTTAAAATTTACCCCTAGAGGTGTAACAATCTTAGAATTGTGCTTTATTATAGGTATCTAGGCAACAAGTTGTAATCTATCTGCAAATATCTATTCCAAATAAAGTAGAAACTGCTCTTACTGTTTCAGAATTTGTTTTTGAAGAAATCTTCCCTCTAATTCCGGTATTTTAATAGCCTTATTGATATTACATAGCATAATGGTAAAATCTACTTGAATATCAGGGTTTCATGCTTGATACAACCACAATCGATTAAGTATAACTCGATTTCCTTGAACTGGTTGGATGTAATCAATCCACAGTTCATACAGAAACTGAATTGTAGAGTACACTGGCTTGAAGGGTTTTCAGAAACCGCTTGTACTGTAACATATTCATTCTAACAGTATACAGCATGGTAAGGTATTCCAACTGTAAAAGCAATAGACAATAATGAAGTGATAACATTGGGTTATAGTTGGATTCTCATTCCAGACACTTTCAAAGTCAGATTCCCACTCTGTAACAATACAGAATACAGTTATTTGAAGTCTTGAATTATCATTTCAGTCTTAGCCATGTAAGTAGTATTGCACAATGTAATTTTTACACTATTTATAACTTCAACTTGATTTGCCTTTTGAACAGTGTACAAACCAGTGCGAATAATGCTAGAAAGATTGTAAATTGTCAAGGCACTATCTTTAGCTCTGCAATCAATCGGCATCAGTCTACATTATTTGTCTTTTTTCTTTCCATATCAATGTTATAACTAGATGTTTACATTTAATTATTCTTTGCAAAACATTAGCATTATTAATTCAAATATGGGAAATTCCAAAAACATTACAAGACATTAATATCAATAACTTCTCCATTAATAATTGAGATGCTATCATTACTTAAATGATTTAATTGTTCTCTAATACACTAAAGTACTAACCTGTTTCTTAAAATATATTTAGTTTTCCTAATGATACAATTCTATTCAATATCTTTTACTGAATACACAATTTGGCACAGAATGGGTATACGCAGTGTATTGTCAATATCTTCCATTCACAACAGTATTCACAGTGTGCCCATCCAGTATAATTCATTTACCTAAACCTAAAATTGAAAATTAAATTTTAGGTTTGCTGATATGATATACAGGGTTTCAGTGGTTGGAGCCCTTCAATATGTAGATTACATCATGCAAGTTTTAGAACTGGTTGGTTTTATTTCAGAAGATGTTAACTTGGAATGTAACTGTCATCATAGTGTATTAGATATGTGCCCACCACCGATTGTGTAGGTTATGCGTAAGACACATTGCTTGAATTTGCCCATTATATATCGTCAGACAACAATATTTCCAATGTGTTAAGGTACATTGCTGATCTACAATAAAAATGTGTCAAAATATTTTGAAACTTAGTTCAATAGAGGGAGATCTATTGGTTTAGTAATTCATGTTGGTGAATAACTGATTCTGTAATGACAATTCCATTAGTATAATCCAGAGCCACATCTGCACGCGATATTGATACTGCGGACTTGCCTAGTGCTGATACAGTACAACGGAATATGTGGACAGTACTTGTATAATGGTCGTATGTCAACAATAGCTTGAAGAATATTGTATTTTGGATTGCCAGTCATTGACAATGTACAATTTATTGTTGAAAAATACTCCTGGTTGGACATTTCAGCTCAACAATTCCATGTATTCAAATCCAGCAAACTCACAGTACTTAGTATAATTCAGGTTTTGGTGGTTGTGAGGTGTCTTGGGAGAAACTGTTGCTGCTTAAGCTGCTAATATTCAAGTATTGCCCAACTGGTCCTGTAATAACCTCACTTCTGCTGCTGAGATTCGAGTATGAGGGGTTATATCTTTCTGACTCTTGCCCGGTGTCAGATTACTCAATCAACTGACAGTTATTGTGTGATGTTTTCATACCACTTGTTAATAACTGAGAGGCAACAACTCGTAGGTATAAGGTGTTCCACATTGAACTCAGTTATCTGTTGCCATAATCAATGAATCTGGACCATTATATTTCATCAATAATTTTTTGTCTCTTGTTGTATTATACACTGTAAATACTATCAAATTCACAGTAGGATGTTCTATACCTTCTGATAGTCTACTTGGATGTCTGCGAGCCACAGATTCTCTGCTAGTTATTTGAAGTAACAACAGACATGCTAACTACTCCAGTGGTTGATGGTGATGGCATGGTAATAGATTATATATATCTACTGCTAACCATAAAATATTATGACTTGATATGGTATCAACTAATATACAAATTAAATGCATTACTACAACTGCAGCAGATTTATGAATAGCAACTGCTGGTCGAATTGTAGTAGTTACACCTATGTACTAGCACTTTTCAATTATCTGTTTCATTCAGAAAACTGTCAGTAATCCGACAAATAAATTATCCCGAATACTTGGTCGAAAGTTGTTTACATATAAATCGTTTAACTAATTCCTCTATCTTCTCGAGACATTGGTTTTCAACATTAATTCAACTGAGAAGGAATGTCTAACTATGTGTAAACATGTTACTTTGGTTGTTCTTGTGGTTTATGTGAAATAGTATAAATACTGTTAAATATATCCAGTGGCCTGGGTTTGGAAAATCAATATAGAAAAACATTAAGATCAAACCAGTTAGTATAACCATGACAGATCTGATTAACACTGGATATCTAACTATATTAATCAGTGTAAGTATGCATGGATATTTTATCTGGCAAGTTAATATAACTGGTTGATACAGTAATTATAACAGTAAATCACGAAGAGATGCAGATGAGCGATTCACCTGTATCCCGGTAGAAAGCCCAGCATATTTCTATATATGTCAATCGATAGTACACAATTGGAACAGTGAACTTGAGTGACCTTAAGTGTAGGTTGAATAGTAAGGTTTTTGGTGCAGATCTCAGTCCCATAGCAGCGACCTATAATCACTGGCACTAACTCCGCTTTTAGTCGCATGTCACCAATACAAGCTGGTCAAATCACTTCTCGTAGCTTGTCACGCATAGATGAACTGTTTTGGTGACAGTAATTCATATCATATATGACACAATGAACAATAATATTCTATTGACCTATACAGGGACTAGGTTACTATAATATTCATGTGATTTTGTATGCTGGATACTACACATCACACTGCATACAACAACCTTGAATTAAAGCTGCCAGATACTATTCATCACATGGTCCCAAGTACACTCTGATGTGTACAACAAGTTGAACTCATTTACACACTTCCCAGCCTGGATGTCTAAATGCTTGCAGATACTCTTGTTGACAAACTCCAATCCTGTGTGACTATCACTTCCAAGTAATCAGTTGGGGACATTCACAAGCACTCTTTCCAATCAGCTTTCAAGTACCCCACTAAATAAGCTACAAAGTATTTCTCTGAGTACACACCCAGGCAGACCGGTTCATACTGACAAGATTACACCTCAAGGTACCCATCCAAGTGCTACTCCGAGTTTGCTACCAAGTAAGCATCTGAGTACACTCTTCTGTACCCCTCAGAGTATACTTTGAAGTATACCTCTGTGTACACCACAAAATAAACTTCCAGGAACATTCCCAAATATACTTCCAATCGCACTGGCAAGAATGCTCTCATGTATACTTATGAGCCACTCCCACATATACTCTTGAGCATCCTCTCCAGTACTCTCCCAATTGCCCTCGATGGCACACTTCCAGCCTATTTGGCTCCATGTATCCAGCAACACATTTAAAAATAATATTCACTCTCAATCATACTTGACATTATACTCCAACATATGCTCCTAGATACACAATCCAGCAACTAGCAGCGTTGGATGCCTGAGACACCAGGTGGCAGAAACAAGCTGGTGGCTGGCAGGTGGCACATGACATGTGGCTCCAGGTGGGTGGTAAGCAGCAAACAATTGGTGTTGGGTGGCAGGTGATAAGTGACAGTTGGCAGGTGGCAGGTGTCAGGTAGTCGGCAGGATTGGTTAGGTAGTGGGTAGTGGGTGGCAGGTGCAAGGGGATGGGTAGTAGGTGGCAGGTGGTAGGTAGCAAGTTGCAGATAGTGTGTAACAGCTGGTATGTGGCAGGTGATAGGTGGCAGGGATGCACACCAGCCAAAATCATAGCATTGGTCATTATTTTACTCTTGACCCTATCTTTTGCACAGCCACTGCCACAAGTTCTCATCAATTCTCGGAAAAATGGTAATGACAATTGCAGTCTTGGATCCTTCACAAAAGATACACCATGCCATTTCCAGTACAGCTGATTTCCAACCTGGACGTTTCACCAGTATCAACTGACTGCTCTCCCTTCATTTTGGGTTTATGTATATGTATTCAATCTGGGAATAATGCTGATGATGGAGATAGTAATAGTAATGGTAATGGTGATGGTGATGGTGAGGATGATGGTGATGGTATTGGTGACGGTGATGGTGATTATGGTACCTGTACTACTTAGAGAAGTAGGTTGCCAACATCAATGTCAGCATTGAACATTTCTCAGACTTCGTATCTGTCATTAGCTACAGTTTCCACAACTTAGAATTGCCCCTTGGCGAAAAATTTGCTGTGGAAAACTGTATTTGTTCCAAAGTACAACTCTTTCCAATGTGGCTCTCTCAAGCAGACTTGGAAGCAGGCTCTCTTGCAGTCTCTCAAGCAGACTCATCAGCATCAGCAGGCTGTCATACAGACTTGCATCAATAGTGTCTGCTGTACGTGTATAACAGCAAAGATTTCAGGCAGTCCAAACAGGGACCTATTACCTACTTGCTGGCAGTCATATATTTTTCCATACACTAATGAGCACATTGTTCCAATTTGAATAGGGATGATAATAGGCTACCCAGTACTAAGCACTTCATGTGCACCGTGCTATCAGCAGTGTATCTGCTTGTGTGATCATAGTGCAGCTGATTGTCAATTTGGACTTTTGTTAAAGTACCAAATATGCAAAATAATAAGATATGTCATACCACTCAAATCTTTATTTATAATATTATATGCTACTAACCAAATTCTTATCTGTATAACTACGGTATATTGTAAAATATTACAATATATTTGTGTACTTTTTTATTATACTAAAAATGATCATTTCCTTTTTTTTTATAAATATTTTATTACTTCTGCATCCAATAATATCATGCCCTATTTATTCATTACAATCCATATTATCACATATTACTTGCAATTCCATCGTATACTGTTCACCTGGCTCTATGGCAGTTACCTATTTAATGTTTGTGACAATTAATTGGATATAATGTTTGCTTTACCAGTTCATGTTGATATAAATGCTTTCATCTAGATCCTCTAATGAAACTACTTTCTAATGTTCCAGAAGCTTTGAAGTAAGAATATTACTCTCTTTATTATTCAATTGAGTGGTTACATATGTTTCAACAATTCAAGTATATCTGAGTTATCAGTAATTTAAAGAATATGTAATATGCATATATAGAATTAGATGTCATAAATATAGAGCCACCTTGAAGGTGTGTTATTGGTTGACTAATGGTATGTATCTAATCGTACTTGATATTGCTGTTTTAATTATCATTTTCTCATTCAATTATACCTTCAAGGTTTTCTCCAATTATATAGTGTTCTATTCACAAAATTTGTACCATAACTTGAACAATCACTGCCCGGTTGACATCTGATCGTATCTCCAATATTCTGTGTACTATGGCAGCAAATGACACTGTTTTAGTACAATGTTTGGCCAAAATTGATGCAATATGACAGATATTGATGATGCAGTATATTAGAGCCAGCGTGGAGATAGTATACATAGTTAGTTAAGTTGCATATGTAGAATACTTTGTGATAGAATGAAATCTTGTAGACATAATAAGAAGAAAAGTTCAATATTTTGACCTTGTTGGTACTATACCTTATGTTTTACTTACTCAGCCATGCTACACTTCTTGCCATTGCTACATTTACTTAATCTGTTTCACTGACTCCATTTCACCACACTCAGCACTACTACACATAGTGTAGAGAGTATAATCGGCTCATACTAGCAAGTTAACCTTCTTTCTATATATATATTAGCTAGCGAATAAGAGTTGCTATTCCATCTTTCAATTGTTTCAACTTTATATAATAAAGGCAAGACAGAATCAATTGTCAAGTAAGTGCCTTGATTTAAGAATTGCAATAATGTACAGTGAAAAACAACTATCCTTGATATACAGCTAAAGAGAAGCTAGTTCTGTGATGGTAATCTATAGCTTATTTAATCAAGAATCCAATAAGGTTCTATGAATGTGCAGTTGACCATATTGCTACAGTATGTATCCCATTATTTACACTTATAACTTAATGCTTCATAGAACATTTAAATCAAGCCTCCAAATATACATCATTGTAAGCTTCTGAAGACACTCTAAAGTATACTTCCTGTTTCCCACTACTGCCTACCTAACTGTACTCATCGAAGTATACTTTGAACTATACTTCTCTTTGCATCTGATTGCACTCATAAAGCCTGCCAATTGACATGTTCCCAACGACACCCTCGATCTGTTTGGATTACATTGGATTGAAAACTTCTACCCTGCAAGACTGTAGGATTCCAGGTACTATATTGAGCATACTGTGAATTTCAATTCCTTGTATGCTCCCTACCTACTCCACTGTATCCACCCAGGTATGCTCCAAAATAATCTCCTCTTGGCACTTGATTGCACACTGCAAGCCTGGTCAACAGTATAGTTCCCAGCAGACGCTTAAGCAGTCTCAATCACTGTTACTTGACTACTCCCAGCGTGCTTCAAAATACTCTCAAAGGTATATTTTCAAATACACTATGAATATCACCCAATTGTACACTTCCTGCAAACCTGACTGTAGGCTTTCATTTACTTCCAGCGGCACTTGATTGCAAACTCCCAGTCTGCTTTACTGTACAGTTCCAAGTATACTCCCAAGTACCTTCAATTGCTTTTCATTGCACTCAGTTAGCTAGCTTTACTGGATAGTATATGCTTCTAAGTATACTTGCAAGTATAGGACCACTCAATACTTCACTTGATCATGAGCTGTCCAATATAATTGTAACCGTTCAATTCCAAGACTTGCAGCATTGCACATGCTATTTACTAGATGGCTAATGTAGTGGGTGCATTCCTGTCAGTGTTTGGCAGATAGTGGGCGGCCTGTTGTGAGCAGAATTGAGTAGTGGGCAGCCTGAATTATGGTGCCAATTGATAATACAGTCTGAACTTTCTCTTAAGCATATCCACCTCAGTAGTATATTATACTGCATTTCAGTTATGGGATTAACAATTCCAGCCCAAGATTCTGTGGAAATGATAGACAATGAATTCTTGTAGAGAGCAGAACTCCAGCTCAGAATGTCCAGCAGATCCTGCTGTCAACTATCTAGTATGATGGGAGATATGTGTTGTCATTTGGTCAGTAAATGATGCTAATGATAGTGATGAGTATGGAATTGGAAATAGTAATAGAGATGGTATAGGCACCAGAAGCATTTAGACAAGTACATTCGCTATGTCAATGGCATTATCGACTTCAATGTTTTCACTAACTTAGAGCCTTTCATTTGCTGCAGCTAGTCTTGATACTGCTCAGATATCTGCAGTGCAGCTTTTCCTGTAATGACTGTCCCAAGTACAGCTATTCCTAATGAACCATTTCAATGTACAGCATTTCCATACAGACTGTCAAGAAGGCTATCATGTATACTTCTGAGCAGGCTTTCAAGTATGCTTCAACTAGTCTCTCCAGGTGGCTTCAAAACAAGCTCTGCAGTGGTTATTGAATACTTCTCTCACCACCTTTAATCTATTAGTGAATCCAGATAGCAGTAGCAACTGATGAAGGCTTCGGGACTGCCAGGTGAATACAGTTCCATCGTTGGAAGTGCAAAAGTCTATGCGCAGATATTGGCTAATGCTAGATCATACTTGGCATGGAAATCCCACCGATGCTAGTGTTAGCAATGAGTTTGGGAAATCTGCCAGCGGTGCAAATTTAGACCACAACAAAGATTTGGTTTGGTTCAAGACTGCCGCAAAACCCAACCTGCTGCATCATGGTATGCGAAACGTGTACTGGAACCCCTCAACAATTAGAATGTTTGGATGCTGTTTTCAAGTTTTTTGTTATATGGTTACATTCAGATATCCTGCCTATTATGGCTAATTATTGACATTGATACCTGGTTGTCTCTTTTGGATCTATTGGCCACCTGTATAATCAAATACAAGATAGACACACTACTTGCCCCATCCTGAAAATGAGAGTCAATAGACTCTCAATGATTTTTGTTCCTGCAGCTTGGGAAATTAATGTGGCGATTGGGTGTAGACAATATCAAATGAGGGTTAGGCCACCATTACAGACAACAGTGAACGCAACATGCATCAGCAAAAAGTGAAATTGGTTAGCGAAAATGGACCCCACGCACGGATCCTTGTCCACTTTCTCCACAATCAATCCGAGGGACTTATTTGCAATCTTCCACTGGGTTTCGTAGCGTTCAATGATGTGATCGCATTGTCGCGACATCACAAAACCTGTTTAGTTATTTAAACTAATTTATTGCACTTGTTTCTTTCACGTTGGTCCTCTAGATTTGAATTGTTTTGACAGTTTTTTGAACAGTTCCATTGATTTCCAGAATATTCTTAACTATTGAATCCCTTTAGACATCGATTATAAACAAGCATGCAAAACTCCCATTACAAAGATTGAGACACCCAGAGTAAACACTCGTCAGATATCTATATATCGCTGCAATGATTACCTCAAGCATCGAGTTGAATAATGTACATGTAGAACAAATTGAAAGCATTGAAGTCAATCGTGTTGCTGAAGTACCACTGCAAGCTATCTGGCTACGGCATCAGCAGGCGAATGTGTACAGCTCCTTCGATCGCACTTATAAAGACGATATAAGTGGTTCTGATGCCGAAATGAGGCTCACGACGGTAGCTTCCATTGTGCAAGGGTTGCATTGGAGGTTGATACGACTCCTCAACAATTACCATACCAGCAGTCTGACATATCAGCCCTGTTCCAAACGCCTGAACCAAGGAAAAAAGCCCTTTAACACTCGATTCAGCATTCTCGACGACAAAAAAACACTTCAACCGTGCGGGAATGCGTCCCGCATTTAATTTACAGTGGTATTCTGATTCGTCCCCATCCAGAGAAGCACTGTTTCATTTCTTGGTGGCTCATGCTTTCTCCACCTTGTGGACCCAGTGCAATAAACCATAGAACTGCTTGCTCGTCGCATTGAAAAGATGTCACTGGAATTGCGACTGTCTTGTACCAAATGTATTTTGCATCGTTGAGACAACTGAAATACTGATCGTGATCGACGTAGTCTGTGAAGTCAGCAAATCTCTTGAAACACCAAGCAATGTCATTCTGTAGCTCCCCTTTTGGCATTGCCCACCACTCGGCCAAGTTCTCGAGGGTTTTGATTTCTGGTCGGAGGTTTTTCACCATGCGCTTGATTGGCGCTTTGGTTAAAGGCATATCCTCGGTGCAATGTTATTTTGCAGCGTTTGCATTCAGCTCTCAATACTGAAACACCTTGTTTCGGGATTTCGTTTTGAAAATCTGGATGGCAGCCTCATGACAAGTCGATTGTCGGTACGCTTGTTTAAGATCCATCATCGCTGTTCCTGCGAGTTCAGAGCTTACATTTACGAGGTAGCCAAGCTGGTGGATATCGTCGGAACGGTGGTTCAGGAGATGCATCTTCACAAAGTTGAAATCCGATTGGTGAACAAGATATTGTGCAGTTTCTAACTTGATCTGCGTTTTATCTTCATCGACGCAACTGTGCTTTGCAGCCGCAGAAGGAATGTTTCAAGCGGGGTCACTTTCCCGTTCCTCCTGTTTGACCAAAGTAAGCTGCAATTTCAAGGCTTCCAAGACCTTCTTTGTTGATTTGCTGGTACGGAATCGACTGAAAATATCATTGTGACAATGAAACTCCTGCAGATAAATCTCCCTATACTCAATCATGGCCTCAGTATGGTACCAGTACTGTGCCATAAGATGAAAATACATTAATTTCTTGATCCACAACAGGGTTTCTATGAAGGGAAACATTTGGCTTGCCGAAGGGTATAAAGGAGACACCGCGAAAACTGGAACAATCACACTCCCGAGTTCTTTCATCTCCTTAACAACTCCATTGGGTCGCCTGGCTATATGGCTTATTGAATTGAACAAAGCCAGGATATGAAGACATCATCGTCCAGAGTGGGTTGAATTTGTCAATCCTTGAATGTTGTTCGAGGAAGGACATTACGCAGTCCATCAAATGCTTAAGCATGCTGAGATAGACCATAGGAAGAAAATTTGGTACGATAATAGTTGTCAGAGAGATGCATTTCATATCCAAGAGGACGCCTTCTGAGGTTCCAACTGCTCGATCTTCCAGATATTTTCTTGCTTCCCATCTCCCAGTCTCACCTCCCTGAGTCGGAAGTATCATCTTTTGGAAGTTTAGCTGATAGTGTCTCAATTGCCATGACGATGAATTTACTTCTCGAAACGACAATTTCGGTGTTTCGTACACAGGGCAATACGTCTGGTTGATTGAATGCAAGTGAATGTTTTCGAAGTAGTCAGCCGTCGATGCACAGATGACAGGATGAAATTGCCGCATCCGGCTGTCCACACAAAGCATAAGTTTTCCAGTGTTGATTAGCGCGTCGAGAGTACGAAAAATAAGCTCGAAGACCTTCCTTAAAACTTCTCAATTGTGGATTTGTTGTTCCTTCACGGCAGTTGTTTTTCCATGTCCTTTAAATTGATATTTTGGTGGAATGGGAAGAAGGGCAACAATGACGCTTGCCAGATTCGAAGGGTTTGATCTAATGAACCAGTCGAGGTTTCCGCGACTCAAATATACTGGCCGTTTTATCTTTTTGCCTGAATAGTTTGGAAGATGTGTCTGGTCTGAACTGCCAAATAAAGGGACAATCATAGCTCGATGCGGCAGCCGTAGCTGATGAAGCGGTCAAAATCATCGTAGGTGTGATGAAATTCAACTAACGTACCTGTTCATTCCACCACCAGTTGCTTGATTTCACCTCTGACTAGATAGATTCCTCAGCCTCATTGAATTCCTTTGCTGGAGCATACGACATATGTTCCCTGAACGCAGGCTGTTGCATGAGGAAGTCAATGCAGTCAACAGGATTGCGGTGAAAGAAACGTGTGTAATCATTGTTGTGAAGGTTGTTTGGATCAGCCAAACGATTGTAACACACTTTGCCGGATTTCAAAGAGTCGATGCCCATCGCATAGGACATTTAGTTCAACATATAGAATAAAGTGTGGGATGAAGTGAAGTTGCTGACAGTTGCCATCGTAGGGTTCCTAAAAAGTTCGTTGATAGCAGCTCTGCTCAAGTTGTGCTTCATACAGCAGTGCACTAATCGATACTCCTCCTCGCGAAAAATTGGAGACCATAGATCAATCTCATGGTTAAGGATTACAAAATACTCGTTACTAACAGGCTTGCCGGCTGGACGGTTTTCCAAGTGTGGAGTACTATACATATGTGTCCGAACTGGAGGTTGCTCTGGATCGATACACGGATTCTTGCTGTCGGCTTCTATATCGCTGGAATCATCGTTGGAAAGGTGAAGAAAATCATCAGAATGCTGTTCATGAATGAATGGAAGTAGAATACTATCGTGCCCAATTGCAAAACCATCTTCTGGCAGTTGTTCAGCTGATACATATACTATCCTGTCTTTGTGGTCACGATGGAGGTGAGAGATATAAATGCCAATGTATGATTACGTCTTCGAGCAGTAAAGACAATATTGAAGAAGATCCATGGTTCGTTGTGAAAATGAAATATAGCAACAATGGTAAGAAGCGTCTCAACAGTCATTTAGCTACTCATACCATTACAAGCCAGCTGTCCTCGGAAAAATCTGCACCAGGATTTACATTTTCCAAACAGGGGTTCTACCACTCTCGTAGGATTTCTCTCATCCTCCTTCACTCGTTTGCAAAGTGTTTAATCGCTCTGTCAATTTCAACATCATTTCGATCTCGAATTGCATACCGCATCTGCATTCAGTTCGTCACGGCAATTGTTTTGCACCCTCGCAAGACCCTCCTACGCCTATTGCCTCATTTATGGTTGTCACTTTATGTTAAGTTTGTATCTTACATGACGAGTGCATTCTCCTTAGATACCGAGCCAGCGACGTCATCGCGGGGTACAAGAACTAGAGCAAGGACAAATGACTGAGATATGACTAAAGAGCATGCTTTTAGTTGTCTTTGTGATGAACCTAAGCATTCAGTCGACGAATCAGGGCTCTTAGATGATGCTAAGCAAATTGCCTCCAAGCTAAATTGCAGCAAAGATAATGTCGCCAGATCAAGAAAACCCTCCAAGCCCATATATATATTCGCCTTGCCTGCCCACCATACTTACAATCTCCAGAACCTTCGACACACCCTCCTCACATCTGCTACAGCATCGCATCACCCTTGATGATATATCCAACACTCCCAATGCTTGTTTAGAGTAACAAGCATTTGATATCCACCACTCAATCATTGACCACCATTGAGAACCTAGAATGCAATGTGATGCCTTCTGGTTGCCGAAATCAGTCATCTCAGATGGTAATACAATCCAGATGCCAACTCTACAAGTCCGCATCTGGGCCAAGAATGCCGGTGTTGTAGTCAGCCAATGGGCAGCAGAAACCATGGGGATTTGGTAGGATAAGGGTGGCTTGACAACACAACGGATGGATAATACAGTGAGGGAGCGGGTCTGGGGGATTGCCCAGTCCATGAGGATGATCAACAACCAAGGCGCCTGCCCTGAGCAATGGGATTTCATAATCGATCGTTGCGTGACTTGAATCAGTGATCTGGAGTGTAAATGGCCGCTTTGGAAAAGGTATATGGCAGACAACACTAACCTGGATGGTCAGAAGCTCAAGGCAGCGCTGGACGAGTTCGCAGATGTTGGCCTTCACTGAAGAAAGTGAAGGCTCGAAGAAACCCAGATTAAGAAGAGGAAACTCGTGCACGTTGGTATGTATTTCATCGCCCCCATGGTTCTTTTGCTCTTCCTGATGATGTGTAGATCCAGAAGACAATGATGAAGAAACCTCAGGTGACAGGTCTTCCCCGATAGAGGTGAGTTGCGACGTCCCGACCAATTTCCATGTCGAGCAATTTATCTTTACCATTGCCTATGTCGATCCTGACATTGCTGGGAAGAGGGTGGGTCAAAACAATAGTCAGCCATTCCCATGGCACTGGCCTGGGGTTGATGAATCGATAGTTCTGATAGGTACATCAATCGTCGATTCAACCATTTTGTCCATCGTAAATGCTGCAATCGCTGGTCCTCCAGACCCCAGCAGGATCATCCGAGAGCTTTGGCGCTGCATGGAAGAGCCTAATGGAGATTGTAGTCCATACACCTGTAATGTTACCCCAATCTTTGATAACAATACTGCTGCCAGATGGGTAAAAGTGCTGATGAAATTAAGCAACCCAACACTTGTTTGCGTCGTTTATCGTGGCCAACAAGCCGACTGCACAGCTGATGCCCAGATGCCAATGCGTGGTGGCCGCAGCTACCTTCCTCTGGATGATATCCTCCTGCCTCCAGCCAAGGATATAATCGACTAAATCGGGGAGGAATAGGATATTGGTAGTGAGACTCGGCGCCCACATCCATGAACCTTCCCAATGATGAAAACAGGCTTCCAAATGTTTGGACGAAAGATTCACAAGAGCATTAACAGACAGCATTGATACCTTGAAGTCATCTGAAACCGTGCTTGTAGTCTCTTTGCCGATTACGAGCAAAGTGTTGTTGCTGATGAGGATGTGGCTTGGCTACGTGAGCACAATCACATTGTGAATTCTCCCGCTGCAGGCTCTTTGGCCAATAGCAAGCGTGCAAGCAGCCACCCAGCTGAAACTTAGTCGTTGTAAGGATGGAATGCACTCGCTGGACAGTTGTTCAAGGATTTGGATTTTGGGTGGGTATTGTCCTGGCACTTTGGAGGGTGACCAGATGGGTGATAATTTGGAGTTTTTTGGTGAGGTTTTAAGTCTCTTTTTGGTGGTTTGTTTATTTTATTATTACATCATTCATATTTGTGCATGAAGGGCTTTGTTGAGAGTTCACGATGTTGGGATTAATCGTTGAGAGATTCATCTTTGGGCAAGGTATAGTGGCAGCGATAGGACTCCATGTATGGCTATCTTGTAATTGGTAGTTCCGTATCTATACCCAGTAAAAGTTAGCCCGAATGATTAGTGAAACCAGAATGCTTTTTAGCTTGTTGCGATAACGATTTTCATCAGAGGAAGCCAATCAACAACCCTGCGGCATGCTTGTCACCTACCATTCTTAGTTCCCAGTTTCCGTCCATCCAAGGAGTTGGAAGTGGGGGTAGCGGGACAAGCCAAGATCCTTGAATTGTCGACAGAATAAATAGACTTATCACAACGATGCTTTTGATCATATCAATGCTTTCTTTCCTTTACACAATGCTTTAATTCATTTACTCTACATTGATTCACATTGCCTTTAGTCACTCCTTTAATTTTTCCTTCTTATTACTCACCGCCTTTTTAAATCATGACGAGAAGGCACCGCACTTCTCTTGCTGCTCTTCCTTCCAGCACCATGAGAAGCAGATGATCTATTCGCGACGAGGATCTCGATGACGTTCTCAGCAGAATATCCGACAATTACAATGATCGTTGTGATAAGAATTCAGAATCCGACGACAAGCCTCTTCGGCGACTATCCAGGAAAGCAGTGGGCAAGTGGCCATCAAAAGATTCCTTCACCTCAACACTTGGAAAATGTGTTATGGTAACTCAAATAACTCCTACGTTGGTGCAACCACTACATCCTGAGCGTCGGGAGATCCATACTGTCCCAGACAAGGAGGTTAAATGCGAGCCTGCGCCTCTGGCACCCAAGAAGGTGTCCGATTAAGCGTTTGAATGATTGAATCCACCCGCAAATGTATATATTTACTAGAGGAATGAGTCACACAAAGTGGGTGAGGAATCGGTTGCATGGAAAGCTGGAAATCTGTGGCGATATGAGCCCATTCTTGACACAGTGACAGGCCTCATCGTCGGCACAGAATGTAATGCCCAGACAACCCTTTCAGGCGTTCCGGTGATGGTCATGGCATGTGTGAAGCCAATAGCTATCAATTATGCGATGTTTGTGAATCCCGTTGCCATGAATGCGGTAAAGACCGCCCAGACTTGTAGTTGGTGGTGGGAGGAAATCCCCAGGGCTGATCCAGCCAAGAGAAACCCAGACCCTCCATGTGCCAACATTTCAGTGATACATGAATTATCTCAACGACTGATTTCATTGCTGACATTGTGCATCAGGCTCTCGCAAATATTACTTGCTTCTGTGCAGCAATGGCATCCCGCTGCAAGACCTCAATCGACTCCATTTACGGATTTCGAACACAGTTGCCTACAGTGATCTGGAAAATGGTAGCCTGACTATTGGTCAAGGTCAGCTTTAGATGCCCCTCAAACGTTCGTGAGGTAAGTTCAAAATTCACTTCTTGCTTAATCGTTGTCTTGACGATCAATTTAGGAGTGCAAGATTTGATTTGCAGCGACTGAAATTGTAGATCTTATTCACCGGACATACTTCTATGGCATTCGACAAATGGGAATAAAAGATTGATCATTGATTGATATAATCAACCCGACATTCATTGCCCTCACCGCAACAGCCATCCACCATTGTCTGTCAGCCTAGGAAACAGGCGAGTATAGGGTCCCGCCAGAGTTTGGTCCAGGAGGTGGAGCACAACCTAAGTGCGATACAAGACACATTAATCACGGTGGTAATAATCCATGCATAGATGTATTTCGTTGGCTCGACACAGATTTTCGTTCTTCCTCGCCAGAGGTTCAAGCCAAATAGATAGACACTATCCACAGCATGATCTGCCGAAGGATCCGCTCAACTGGTACGGACCCAGCGATGGCACAACCTCACAACGATCAGGGCAGCTTCGATGAGAACTTCCTTGATTACATCCTGGAGGAGCTGAAAGAGCAGCCCGACAAATCCTTCTATCATCTCAGCAGCTTTGTTGCTGCTACTGAAGCTAGTATGTGATTCTCAGCTGTTCTGCCTATGGGTGGGTCTGCCATTGCCAGCAGCAGCCAGCCCGTCCCCTGCAGCAACAGCAACAGCAACTGCAACAACATCACCAATATGACCAGCGTTGAGAACACAGGATAAGTCGATGGAAGTACGATTGTAGAAGGTGCGATGTCGCTTGGAGGTTAAGAATGGTGTCAGTGTTCGGATTTCGGATTTCCTTTGTGTGCTATTATATTCTAAGTTTTCTCCATATATCATAATAGTAGTAAATGTAATAGAACTGATGATTTAGTGAAGTCTGATCCCAAATGCGCGAAATCATAATCGCGATGATGCAAAACCCTCCCACGACAGTTGAACCGCAATGTACTGAAAATCTTGTATCAACAAATTAAATAGCGTGAACCACTTCTGCTTGGTAACTATCATTGGTCAAATCATGTCATGAGGGTATTTCAAAACAAAACCTACAGGCTTCATTAAACGTATGGAGCAAGTACTATCATCATCGAGAGGACTAATCGAATTGGGTGAAGTAGGAGACTGCTGACAGATGATTTGTGATCTGGCCAAGGAAGTGTAAACTGTTCGTCAAGTGCTGATTGTCACAGTCGCAACAGTGGGTAAACTGGACATGACACATGAACACAGCATTGCGACGACTCAAAGAACATGCCGGAACAGTAAAGCAATGCCATATTTCAGTGAAACCTAGATTTTATTTTTTTGAGTTTGTGGGTACAATAAACTAAATAAATTTAATGAAGGAAATTTAGTTTTTGCTGATGTGCTCTCAACCCCAGTCTGAAATCAGTGTCAACAGAGCATGAATGATTTGTAGTCTTGTAAGTCTCATAATGAATCAGAGACTTGGTCGCTAATGCATAATGATAGTAATGGCCGTATTTAGGGGCAGAAACGCTGGCGACCACATTGGTACTATCTTCTTTAAATGAGCCTCAATGGAGCATCATCAATGTGTGGTCTTCTAAGCCAGGTAATCACAATGTGATAAGGTCGTTGTTATATATAATCAAAGTATTGGCCACCTTTATATGGAAAAGAAACAGTGAGATACACCCTGCCCCACCTGGACAATGAGTATCAACAGAGCGCCAATGATTTTTAGGCTTGTGAGTCAGGTAATTACAAAGTCATTTGGTCATTGTTAGATACAATCAAAGTATTGGCCACTGTTGTAGGCTCAATGGAAAGTATCACACTCATTGCCACATCTTGAAAATGTGCGTCAACGAACGGTCAATGATTTTTGGCCTTCCAATATGGTTAATCAAAGTGTGATGTACCCATTATTGGATATATACAAAGTTTGTCTAGTTTTATTAGCTAAAACACTTATGCACACTGAATTGCACCATCCAAAATGAATTTGGTATTTATTGTCCGTGAGGCAGTCGCCAGAACATCTTGTACTGATCTGCATATACAGGCTGCAAACTCCTTGTTTATAGATGTGTACTATCAAGCGTCCCGTGAATTACCCAAAATACAAGGCCGAAAATGGTTGACTCTTGGTTGGTGCTCATTGTCAAGATGGGGCAGGGACCCTTTTCCTCACTGATTTGCCTTTGAAGGCAGTCAATGGTTTGATTATATATATCAACGACCAAATCACTTTCAAATTACCTACCTTGCAAGACCAAAAATCTTTGGCACTGTGTTGAAGCTGATTTTTATGACATAGTAGCGATGTCATTGCTACCATATTGGCCCAGAAAGGCAGTCAATACATTGTTTATGTATAAAAATGACCAAACCACTTTTTAAATTCTTGACTTACAAGACCAAAAATTGTTGACGCTTTGTTAATGCTCATTTTACCATGGGCCAATCCACAATATGCAATTCTTTCATTTCGTATAGTATATCATTAGTGGTAATGTGACAGCCTTTGTATCGTCCTCCTGTACTATCTGATTTATCACTACATTGTTCTCTGATAACACATATATGTATATCCTCTAAAATATACTATAAAGTGTCCGCTAATTGTAGATAATAATACACTCAAATGTTGCATTCCATGTGATCAATGTCCGTCTTCACTGTCAGGTTCACACAATAGGCTGGCCTCATCCGCAAAATTCAAATCAGCTCCATGCCCATTCAGCAGATTGGGTACCATCCACTGGATATTCCCTCATGAGTCAGTAAATCTGGAATACAATCTTGATCATGTTGCGTCCGATGGCAAATGTTAGCAACTGATCCAGGCAGCCCAGCCACAGTCTGGGTTGGAACTGGAACCGCCAAGGAACCAAACCGCGCGATGATGAGCAGATCCAAACCCGAACCACACCTAATTCCGTGGCATTTTGGCCACATGATGCATATAGCAGAGCTTCATTTTTGCAAACAAGAAACTTAGGCTCCAATTAACTATCTGAGTTCTGATTGTATCGCAGTATGATATATATGTATAAGATGCGGTTTTCCATGCGCTTTCAGCTCCTTTCCTCCAATTTACGATCCAATCAATATTTGTTGAGTTCCTATGAAATAATTCCAAAAAGTGGGCATTTTTCACAGTGACTCAACGAATATTAATCGGATCTCAATTTGGAGCAGAGGATGTAGAGCAGTATGCAAAACTGCATCATATACGTATATATTGTACTGTGGTACAATCAGCACTGGAATACCTCATTCGTGCGATAGTTCTGAATTCCCGAAATTGAGGAACCGGCCACAAAACCACTGGTTCGGTGCAGTTTAGTTCTTTGGAGGGGTACAACCTGTCACAATGGTTCCAGTTCGGTACCAATCTGGACATGGAACCAAATTGCAGATTTCGAACTGGTTCTCACATTATCCTTGGTGTATGCATCAACATCAACACTGTGCGTGTTGGGAAGTGGTGTATGTATATCCACCTGGATGGGTGGCACACCTTCGATTTGGAAACCTTGAGCAACCCGATTGTCACTGGGTGGTGCTGGTGGTATTCCGGGTGGAGGTGGCATCAGCTACAGTGGAGGTGCACCTGTTCCTCTGCGCATCCTGCATGTCTGTGAATTCTTTGCTGTGATGTTTTCACACGGACTGCAGCCATCCATTTGATCGTCATGAACCATTGCTGAATGTCATACCCTCACAGCTTTCACTGTTCTATGCGCAGCAAACCCAAATCCCCACATCTTTGCTTCTTGGAATTCAGAACTAGAGTACTTCACAATATACTGGATTTCCTCTATTGCCATGCACAAATAGTCATCTTTGGCCATTTTGACCAACTTCAAGGCAAGGCGCATATCTGACAGGTCTAGCTGTAGCCGACCTACTTGTGTGGCCATAGTTGCAGACATGTTGAAATCCTACTGGAAATTAGGTGCCGCTTCTAAATATGTGATTTGGGTATTACCTCTACCATAGACCTTTCCACAGCCTCCTCTAAGGTGTTTCAAGCCAGTGTTGTCCACTCTCAGAGACGCTTATTACACAATTTGCGTCCAATCATCCCAGAACAGAGAACATCATGGCACTGAATGTTACGGAGTGTGTGGATAAACGCCTTTGTGGAACATGGAGGTTTCCCAATATGGAAACCTACAAATTAGTCAAGAAGCTCTCTAAATACACCAGTTTACATTATATTGTATGTTGATCACCATCTACATCGATATGGATTTACTCACATCATATCCCACACTTCAACATAGTCTTACAGCTTCCGGTATTACGCACCATTTTTACATGTAACTCATGGGTCATGCCATTGGTGGCTGCTGTGGCAATGTTGCAGTCTACAAAGTGGTGTGTGCAACATTGCTGTATTTCAGGGGATTGCGCATTGGATGGAAAGGATGTCTTTTACCTCAATTTCTATCTGGTCGCACCTTGCTGAGGTATATATATGGCCATAATATGCTGTCATAGACATGGAGTGGGAGATGATAAAGAAAAGAAGTGGGAAGTACTGAGGAATGGGTGGTTAGCTTGAAGTCAAAATCGAATATGTAATGGCAAACTTTTAAGTTCTACTCATACCAATCCAACTGCACATAGCTGCAGTTTGCAGGGGTTATCTATGATTATGCGATTTGCAGTAAGTTAGTCCAATGTTGTTTGTTTATTTACCATGATAAATAGAGGTGAATGACAGCTGAAATCTCATAATTGTTAGCTAATAAAAGGACAATCTTTGACAGAAAGGACATCTGGTAATGTTTGTCCCATGACATCCCTAGGATTTCACCTGAAACAGACTATAAAAATTAAGTCATGCGTTATTGTTAGCATTAGTATTCCCAATGTTGTGGTAGTCAGAACGCTAATTATCCTTTCTTCAACTTGATCAAATGTTCCCACCCTGACAAAACCGACACAGCTTGCCTCCATGGGGTCCATATCTTGCAACGTCCAACATCTCACCCAACAACAAAGGCAATACAAAATACAACGGTCAATGCGCCGACAACGATCCATTCACCAGTCCCGGCAGGTGAATATGTCAAAGCCACAAAATACGTTCCACCCAACAACAGCATCAAGGGAGTGATGGCAAGAATGGCTTCGAGGCACAATGGGTCCTGAGTATTTGGTGCACTGCGCTGCTTGCGATCTACAAAGCACCATCCAGTGGATGAATGCCAAGAAACTTACTTTGGAAGCATCAATGAGAAGGAGAAATAGATCAAGCATAGTGTGGAAAGAAAAACTGCTGTAATATGGAAGGAAGTTGAAGATTCAGGGACAGCGATTCAGCAACAGCAGGAAGATATGAGCTGCGAAGGCGGGATTGATAAACAGAATGTCCAAAAAACCATTTCTGGATATGTTGAATGCGATTGGAGACAATCAGAGCAATCTTGCAATGTCCAACAATGACAAGGATGGGGAAGATGAGAACAATGATGAAGAAGATTCAGAGCTGGGCAAGCTGAGTGAAGATCACGAACCAAGCTGGGTGATGGCCACAATCTCCACACTTGTACAGCAACACATGGAGGCTGTTCAGCAGAAGTAGATGTGGCTTGACCAATTGACGCAACCGGGATTGGCGGAGACGGCCAACTGCTTCCATGAGAGTGATATGAAGTACAAGACAGCCGCTAGGAGGCTGTCAGCAGCCGTTATACCACAAACGGATAGAGTTGAAGCCACACCTGCACGTCCAACATGTGGAAAGATAACTGCCACTCTTAATACCATCCCAAGGAAATCACAAATGCTGCAAGGGTCATCTTGACTAGAAAGTAGTCATATGTGGCTAGATTCCGGGAAACTACAGTCACACAAACGCTTAGCAATGCTCCAATGCCACACAGCACCCATTTGGTCACCAATTACCATATCGAAGTGTGTTGAATGCCCAAGGTTGTACAACTTCATCTACCCTCCATAGCTAATTACTATAAATGAATAGGATTCATAGCAACAAATCATGACGACTTGTGCTTTGCCGGAGGAAAAGATTGGCTCAATACTCATTCTGAGGATGTGTCTCTTTGAAAAGCAGTTCTGTACCGATTGTACTACATATGAGTTTTTTCTTGATTGCAGTGACTACATTGTGAGACATGATAATTCGTCTATGCATGTGCAAGGATCGTACGGGCTCTGTGATGGTTCTAGACTACAAATCAGATTGATTCGCAACCAACAAGCTTGCTATTGTCTTCAGTGTTACGGTTAAGTGAGAATTTATACGCTGAATTAGAGTCAACATTTACTAACAGAATTAAACTCAGTGATGTCATATGAGTCAGAGAAGGAGTGTTCAATGCGCAATGGGAACCTGTATGAATGATGATGGCCAGGCTGCATTCATCCATGCATTGAACTGCACAGCTCGCCGCTCAGACCTGGTGCACATGTTAGGGATTTTGAAAGTATCTCATGCTAGGTCGTGGAAATCGATGAGGAGTCGCTGGATGAGGAATGGTGAGGGACTTAGGCTATATGAATCAAAATCTAGTGAATGGATGTACATGCCATAATGTGCCGGTCGCAGGTGCTGCAATGTCACAGGGTGTCATGATCAATCTCTCAAACAGCGTGTGTAGTGGTGGATCTGACATTCTGAGGTCACAAATTATTTGGACGCAAATGAGCTTTCAACGAAATGATATATTGGCTATCAATCATGACAAGTCAAATTTAACCACGGCATTGTTACGCAGCCACCGAGTGTTAGTAAGTGTTTCTGGCAGGCCTCAACGGATTGTTGATGATTTTTAGTCTTACCCTTTTAGTGATCAAAGAGCTGAAAAGTCACAACCTTGAAATGTATAATTATTGGTCTTCGTTATAGGCAAAATGCAAAGCAAGACCCTGAGTGCTCCATCCTAGAAATGTGAGTCAATGGTGCATCGATGATTTGTTATCTTGAATCATGGATAATTGAAGGGCTGTGCAATGACATTAACCCATTATCAAAAGATTCACTGCACTTCTAGTCAAAAATGCTAGTGATGACATCACTGCCATCTCCTAACAATTCACGTCAGCGACCTGTCAATGATTTTTGGTCTCAGATGTTGGACAATCAAAGCGCTGTGCAACATCATTAACCAATGATCAAAGTATTGGCCGCCTTTCTTGGTAATAATGCAAGCAACAACATTACTACTATCTTCTAAACATATGCATCAATGGAATGTCATTGATTATTAGTCTTGCATCTGGGATCATTCAAGGGTTGTGCAACAACATTAACCCACAATGATAGTATTACATGCTTTTCAAGGAAAGAATGTTCAGGACGACATTGCTACCATCGGTGACAAATGTATGTCAACAATTTTCAGTCTTGCACCTTCAGCAATCGAATGGCTGTGGAACAACAGTAACCAATGATCAAAGCATTGGCTGCCTTCATAGGAAGCAATGCACGTGATAAGATTGCTACCATCTGCTAAAAATAAGTGTCAACCATTTTTAGTCTTGCATCTTGGATCATGCAAGGAATCTGCAACAACATTAACTCATAATCAATGCATTGGCCGCCTCTATAGGCCAAAATATACGTGACAATATTGCTACCACATTGTAGAACTGAGTGTCAATAGTGCGTTAAGGAGTTTTGGTTTTGCATTTTGAGCAATCAAACGGCTGTGCAACTGGATTAACCAATAATCAAAGCATTGGCCACCTTGATGGGCAAACATGTGAGGGACCATATTGCTACAACCTCCATATAATACGTGTCAATGGAGCATCAACATTTCTTCTGGGCGCTGAGTAAGCTACACAGCAATGAACTTGATTGCGTTGTTTTTAAATTGAGTTTTTAACCGTCAGTCATTTCAATGTGTTCTTGTATCCAACTTCACAACGATGCATGCAATGTCTCACCAGTTATGCATTTGTCTTCATTGTAGCTCAACAGTCAATATTGAAATACTAGCATTGTTCTTTAAAATGACGTATCATTTGACAGTATCTCAAGTGGAATTAGATCACTTTCAACTTTTTACCGCCATGTCGGAATCAGTATCTTCAAATACCTTGTTGCTGGAAGATATAATATCTTCCCAAAATCATCACGTCTGCATTCATGATTTCAGCCACCGTACTTTACAAATTGTAATTGATAAATGGTGAACTTCCATGAATGTTGATATAAAGCATTCTATTGCTTGGAATAATTCCAGACATGCACCTTTGTGGGGATTCTATTTGCATTGCGGAATTGATAAGATTGACATCCCTTGCATCACATATAATATTTATCATCAAGTTCTTCACCATTCATCGGAACATGGGACCAGCTTTGTGTTGAAACACTTGCTGGCAAAAGCGGACATCAAAAGTGAAACATATTAATAGAGTCCGGAGATGCCAAATTGACTTGTTCAACAGTCGATGAGAAAGCTTTCACCACATGGACAAGACAATCAAGTTGAGGAATTACAATAGTATGTTCACAAACGATATTTATAATTATCATCTTGTTCTTACCTGATTTCTCTGAGTTGACAGACAAAACGCTCCGAACTGGCATCGAAGGACTTTATAACAGCCAAATTTCACACAGGCACAATGAATCGCTCCCTCATATTGGGATATGATTCAACTGATATTCCATGGAACACTATATGAAACCTAGAGCGATGATGATCGTATATGGCATTGCACTGCAACCTGGTCCAGCTGTCTACTTACACCTTTAGCAACATTTGCCAGAGGGAGTACTCACTGACAGTGAATGCAAATCTGGAGCAATTGGCAGCAAGACATAAAGTTAGTTTAGCTTTAGACAGCTGGACATCAAGAAACAAATTTGCCATAACATTAGTGATTGCCTACAATATTGAACCAAACTGTGCATTGCTAGAAGTCCACCTCACTTTTGATGAGGTTGATACCCTGTTTAGTTTCTATTTCAAAATCTAATTAAAAATGATCGGTCAACGGTCAACATGGGATGCTCTTCATCATTTGGAGCTTCCCGATGGCCATGTACTTGGAAGGTCAACTGTAAACACTTCCTCCAATGATGCAATAATTCGGGAACTACAATCAACCCTTGACCCATCGAGAATCTTGTTGCCTGCATGGAGAAACCTCATAACATGCATGGTGCACCGCTTTCAGCTTGCTATAGGTGTGGTAATGAGCAGTCTTGGTGTAATTGGCCTTACCACGCCATCTGGAGCCGCGGAGCGTAATCAGCAATTTGGAGAGAATGACACCATAGACTTTGGGAAGAGTTAAATACTTCGCATAGAGCGCAATGCTAGAATCACCAAGCTGTCGGCCATGAGGCCAGGTTAAGCAATGATAATTGAAAAAGAACTTAATTTAAGATATATTGAAAATCCTGAACTGACCTTCATAATGCAGTGAATGGTTAGTGTATTAATTACGCTGACACTGGGTCGTTGAAATGCGTTTATTGGCTGTCAAAAAGCCAAACTGTACATCACAATACAACCAATAAGGGATGTGAAAACACAGTGGAATTCGACATTGGTGTCCCGGAAGCATGCCTATTGATAATGAGAATTCACCTGCGAGTGACTCACGAATCCAAAGTACAGTGATTACCGGCCACTCTTCACAACCCAGGATGAATAGACCGTTGACAAGTACGTTATTGAAGTGTCAAGGCTATTCTGGTACTGAACCCTGTCGATATCAAAACGGCATATGGCTACTCTGTATAATATTATCACTCTGTACAATGACATGTTCGATCATATGAACGGCCTTTTGCGATCCATTGCCAAGAAGAAAACTCAATGAAGGGAGACTGATACAATGCCATCAAGTTTGCATGACAGAAGCTTTCCAAATACTGGGATGAAGTTACTCCAACCACCAGTATGATTCTCATTTCGGCATATTTCGTTGACACTTTCTGGAACTTGCAATCATTTATGAGATGGGACAAGCAAATGGATATTCATCCTGAAAACAAAAATTCCTATAGTACTCAATATCAACAAGTGTTGCTGAAGTAGGTGGAGAACGAACACTGTACCAAGCATAGACAATTGTTGGTCATTACACCTGAATGAAGACCGAGCAACAATATTCTTCCCAACAAAGTGGCTCCTGGATCTGGTCAATCTTCCATTGATCAATATGATTTGCATAGTGATGATGAAGAATACTTGAAGGCTCAAATACTTGCTCAATCAACACCCAGACGAAGAGATTTTACAGCATGCTTATGGACTATCGCAAGGGTCTATTTAAATTCACGGTGTGAATCACCAAACAACTTGGGTCACGCTTTACACCAATAATAATGATTACCAGACCGACCCCATGAAGACGAGCAGCATATTTTGGTTAACCAATCTCATGGACTGGTGGCATTGACACAACGCCATGCACTACAAGTATGCAGATCTCTTTAACCTGGCACATGACACAGTCTCTATCTTACCACATCATATCAACGTGGAGGCCAGTTTCTCCCTTGGGCGAGACACTATCTGCTAGAGACAGTCAAAAACTACAGGTGACACCCTCTGTGAAAAAATTGTAGTAAGGCATGTTGCTTGATCCAATTTGGGGATGTTCACTGGGAATGACAAATTAATGGATGCAATGGACACTGAAAACGACTTGGAACTTACGAGGGAGGTGGAGGTTAGAATATTGCCCAGAATGGCTAAGGTCCATGACTTTTTGGAGATGTTGCAGGGCAGCCAAAACCTATGTGCGACTCAGAAGAAACTTCGAGCTCAAAACAAGCAACAGACAGCCATCTGATACCTTTCAGATACTAAAGAGATCGTGAAGGCTTCCTGTTCCAACTTTCAACTGTATGGTGTGACTGAATTTTAATTGTTGGAAAGATCACCTGTGCCACTAGCTGAGTCTGCAAAGAACATCCTTGGAGCATGAACTGATGTATTAAATGACCACCAAATGAATAGAATCAACTGTCATCGGGCAGATTGTAATGAGGATAGTGTACCTGAAAGTAATTCCAACACGGACAATTGGCTTAACTGGAATGGTGACTGCGATAATCCAACTGTGAGCAAAGATAACTGGGAGGTACACAATGAATCAGCTGTAGAGCTAGGCAATGGCACCGAGGATCCAGAATATGCATAGCAGCAGGATATAAATACCGCATCAAATGTTCCTTAATTGATTCAGCCAACACAGAGGTCAAAGATACAGGCTTACAATGTATTGACAATAGTTTATTCAATGGAAACTAGGAGGCATAAGGGAAACAAGAAGAAGTAGGACAGAATGGGTCAATATGTTTTCACTACATTCAATATGTTGCTTGACCAAACATGTCACTTACCAAAGTACTATAGGAGAATAGTGAGCAGACGCATCTGGCTATTGATTGATAAACAGAAGTTCAGCAGGCAAAATGAATTATTCAGCAAGAGCAAAAAATTTCAATAGAATGAGAGCGACCCAGACCAGAATATTCCTGTTCTCAGCTTTGCCAAAGGGCTGAGTCTCAATTAGTCAGAAAGGCAATCAATAAGTTTAATTACCTATGTATTCACTTACTGATAACAGCAGATTTTGACAAGATAATACATTACAATAAGCATCAATGGAGTGTCAATAATTGTTGGTCTTTTAACTGAGGACATTGAAAAGTGATTTGGTCGCTGTTATGTTTAACCAACATCTTGGCAGCCTGTAAACACAAAAACCATTTCAACTTGGTCACTGTCCCATTCCAATAATGAGTGTTAATGGAGCATCAATGATTATTGCTCTCATAATTCAGGTGCTTCAATATTGATTTGGTCCACGTTATGTATTGCCAACATATTGGCCACCTGTATAGGCAAAAGAGAATTCAACACGGTTACTGCTGATTCAGACAATCAGCATCCATGGAGTGTGAACATTGTATGGTCCTGTTAGTAAGGTAATTGAATATTGATTTCATTACTGTTATACATAACAAAAGTATTGGCAGCCTTTATAGGCAAAACAGAATACAATAGAGTCACTGCCCCATTTTGAAAATGTTCATCAATGGAGCATCAACAATTATTGATCATGATAGCATGGTATTTAAAAATAGATTTCGTTAGTGTTATGCATAACCAATTTTTTGCCAGCCTTTGTCGGCAAAGCAGCAAACGACACGGTCACTGCCCCATGCTGAAAATCAGTGTCAAACAAACGTCAACAATTTTCGCATTGCATTATGGTTAGTCTGTGTGGAGACTGGTTGCAGACATCCATAAATGATGGACGGGCCACCTTTAGCAGCAAAACCAAACACGACATGCTCGCTGCCCCAGCCCCAGCCAGAGGATGAGTGTCAACAGAGTGTCAACAGTTTTTAATCCTGCAACTTGGGCAATGCAACTGTCGCTTTGTGGAGCTGATTTCTATATGAAATAATGGCAGCCATTTTAGGCAACAGAGTGTATGATATTGTCATTACCCCATCATGAAATTGAGCTTCAATGAAGTATCATCATTTGTTGGTCTTGCACATTTGGTAATCAAGGCTTCGTGTGGATATTTGAGCTTATAACAGAACTATTGACCACCTCCATAGGTTAAAATACAAATTCAAAATGGAAATTCATGGATTTTGCAATAAACATTATTGGAAAGTGCAAAACATGCAAAAAGTGGTTACTGGATGTTTAATACGTGATTTTGATAAGATACTATTATTGAACAGCAATAACAAACGCAATATATGAATCTACAGATCGACCCACTGGACAACCTGGTGACAATCTGCCCAATTCAAATGGGTTGGGAGATTTCCCACAAAATGTATCCGAACTGAGGCTATGGGTGTATTGATCAGCTGGAGATGCAATTAATTAACTGTGTGGATCCGACCCAGAACCGTTGGTGATACCATGCGATGCACCATATGATTTGTGCATCCACACATGAATACATTGGAAAGTCTATGTATTAGTCGCACTTTTGTTGATACAGGATTTCAATTATGACTATACATATTACTGTTGAACTTCGAATGAGTCAGATCTATATTTGGAATGATACATCATCATTTCTGTTGTATAGAGATATATTTATCTAGCCACCATTTGAAATCTCAATACTTTGGCAGCTCTTCTCATCAGTACTTAAAAGTACCATAGATAAAGCGGAGTGTATAATCTGTGGCTTAGTCTGAAGGTTTTCAACTTGGGATAATAAATGGAACGAATAAATCCAGAGGAAAATATCTGGTGAATATCAAATCAATCAAGACAAATCGCAGCTGGACCATACAATCATATTGTGTATTACTGCAGTGACAATATCATCGAATATGCCACGGGTACATATCAGTCATTAGGGAACAACTGGTGTTTCCGTCAGAAACACCCAGCTGTTGCGGATGGCTCTGATGACTCCCACAGATCAATATACACTATAATACCAAATTACAATCTTCCCAACACCGAGGTGATGTGTTGCATTCCTTACTAACCTCCTATACTTTGCACGTACAATGTGCTAATGTATACGCACGATCAGAATGGCACATGTGTTACACTCTTTGCAGGGGCTGCAGTTATGCTGTACCAGTTGAGACAATACATGGTGATGTTTATGTGTTTCTCCAGCCGAGTACGACATTTTACCTCTCCGCTGCTGCGATATATGCGATACTGCACACTCTCCATATATGTTTCGCTTCCTGATGTTGTCACTTATAACAACACAGTCTTTGCTTCTGATATATTGCTTGCTGTTGCATTTGCTGAGCCATTATCGTGTGTTAGATGTCTGAAATGTGCTGTCTAATCTACACACTCTCTAGTACTATGCCCTCAGTCCTCCACATTCTGCATTGATTCATCATTGGCTTGTGATGATTCTTCCTCCTCATTCGCATCTGGATCATCGCCATCCTCACCCTCATACCTGTGGACATCTCTGGTCTGCAGCTCAAACATCTCGAGTTCAGTTGTGGCCAATCGTTGGCTGTGGTTGGTCGGAATGGCATCACACTCATTCCTTTCATCACCTTCATCTTTGTTGTCCCCACTGCTGCCTGGCATCTGGAAATGCAGATTGTCATCTGTGCAATTGTTGTCGATCAGGATGGTGTGGTGAGTGCTTCCCATCTCAGGCTCCTCCACCGCTACTTCGGTGGTCAAATAGGCAAGCAGAATAGCATAAGCACCACGTGCTGCTTCCACACTGATAACAATGACAGGTGGTGGGATTTCTGCCTCTTGGATCTGACGATTGACTATAGAATTGGTGTTTCTATACCCCCTCTGTTGGTAGCTTTCCGGTAGTATGTTCCGAATATTCATCCAGAATATATATGTATTTGCAACGCCAGGCCAGGTTAACAACTTGCAACCCATTGCAGCACAGCAGGATGCGTTCTTACAACTGACATTTTTGTAGTTGAAGTAGTTTGAGTGATCAGGTCTGTCGGCTTTCTGCTTTGACTTGCAAGCTTTCAGATGAACGCATTTGTACTTTTGGCACTCCAGAAGTGCATGGCACAATGCGGAGCAGGTAACAATAACCAATGGCTAGGGTATATGACTGTCCTTGTCGTCAATCATGGATTTGTAAAATCCATCAGCATACTCACTGTGGTTTTTCTCCCAATGATGAAATTTCTTCTGGATAAACTGCGGCATTGGTTCCACCGGGAAGTATAGTGCATGCTGGGTATACGTTAGCAGGATTCGACTCTCTCTGCATTGGATTTAGACCACGTATACCACCTTCGACACACTCTGCTACAGGAAAAGATACATTTTATATACCAGAATGGAATTAATGAATTCCAAATGCTCTGCGTCAGATTCCAAGCGATGGAGATCATAATGATCTGGTATACTGTTGTTCCCTGATTGAATTAAATGGGATTCAACCTTATGAACCTGTGCTCGAAGCTGGCACTGGATTGAGCGTATAATTTCCAACGTGGGCTGTTGCTTCAGTATACTTCTTTCAAGATCTCCTTTTTGTGTGCCTCAATTGCTATGGACGAGATGTTGTTTTGCTGCTTCGCAGTGTTCCAGTACGCCTCTATTATCTGCTAGTGTGGGGTTTCAGCTAATGCATTTGCAACATGTCACGTTGCATAACTTACCCTCCCGAACTTGCTTGCCCTCATATACCTCAATGTGGTCCAGATGTAGAGCTCAAGGAGTCTGGTCATTGCGAATATATGACACGTCACGTCTGAGTAACCAAATTGGTAGCTGCTACAACTGCTCGAGACCACTTATTGAGGTGTAGACACTGCCTGTGGTTGCAATTGCCACTGCCTCTGGCTCTGATTCCGTTCTGTAGCTCTCATTCGTAGTTGATTTATAATGAGTGTGCGTGTTTCTGGATTAGGGATAGGTGTAGGTAGGTCTTCCAGACCACTGAGAGGAATGGGAATGCCATCAATGCCGCACATGGGGCAGGAGAAAATGTGACACGTTGAGTCTTTCTGTGAGCTTCCTCTAGGTGCTGATGCGCTACCACTGGTCATATCTGGCGTGGCGGTTGGAGTGTTTAGTGACCTTCACTGTGTAGTGGATGGGCTGGGAGTCACGTGTTGAGTGTTATGTCAAACGCGAGAAATATTCAGCAATGATGAGGGGTTGTAGATGTTGCCTTGGATTGTAGACGCTACGGAACTCCCTCCTTGAGAGGAATCCCTCTTGCCAGCCAGTACTGAAGCACGTCTCTTAGCTGGGGGAAGTTGAGAACTCCCCAAAGGCCCACACTTGGGTTGATTCTGACAATTGACAAGACTGTAATAGTGGCACGTGACCCAGGCCGAGTAACGGCCATTCTATATATTCGGCTTGCCATGAGCTTTAGCTCTCTAGTGATGATTTTACTATACATCTACACCTACTATCACTCGCAACCATGTTTGCAACCGTATTCCTATAATTACCATACGTATGCCTATGAGGCTGAACGCTGGCGTACATGCCCTTACAGTATTATTCATTTTTCAGTAAACGGATACGTTTCACTCATGGGATTTCGTGATTTACCCCTTTTCCCGACACGCGACATTACAAAGTCAAAAATTGAGAATACAGCACTCCAAATGAGATATCAAAGCATCACTACTGCCAAGCACAGAGCCTTGATCGTTCCATCATCCAATTGCAACACCTGATGGCTGCAGAGAAGAGTTCACAGACCAATTGGCGCACGAGGTGTGTCACTGGCAATTACAACGAGTATGACGAGTACACGACAGAACTTTCCGACCCTGCCAACCAGAGAAATTGAATACGATCGATCTAATTCAGTTGGAATATCATTCCTACATGTCCATTGAGCGCAATCACCAGCCCAAGCTCCTACAATGGATGGAGTGACCGTACCGCTGAATACGGCCATATCAACAATCAAAGGCGAAGTTGGAGACGATTTCCATGTCAGCACAGTTACAACTATTATCCTTCTATTCGAGTGAAGTGCACCTATCTCAGTTAGTGTGTACACCTACAGCTCTAGCAACCTTGAAGAAGCCCACTTCCAGAGGCATTCTACAGCGGCTTATACTTACGGATACACTACTCGAGCGAAGAAGCATACCTACGGAAGAGGATCCGTCTACAAATGAAGCACGCTTACCGCCATGAACGTTTGCACGAGCGAAGTGCACTTACAGAGAAGACACCCTATGATTGAAGCACATCGTGAAGTGCATTTCCAAGCAGGACCTACACAACTCTGCAGACGGACTATGATGACTACAATGACTACAAAGAGTACAAAGACCACCCAGTGTACAATTATTATGGGCAATCAGTCCACATACAATATCAATAATTTTCGACTGTAATGACATTAACGGCAGCGGAGGCTACATATGAGTATTATTACCTATGGACTGAATAAGATCTGGACTTCCGGCATCACAAAGGCTATAACTAAGAGCGAGTCAAAAAAGGCAACCAAGATTTTCTATATTTGCTATGGGAGAGACGACATTATGATTTGAGACTATCACCTCCAGTGGCGTTACTTTCAGGACACTAATTGGATGATCCAATCAATCAATCAAGGAGATATGGATAATACGAGTTTTATGAATGCTGGGACCCATTTCATGGTACTCAGTCAATATATATCTGTCCCAGCAAAATTACCATTACTAACCGGCATACATTACCAGTCCTTATGGTGATATGGAATGGACTCAGAATTACGAATGGATCTACTGGATGTGCCCATCTTGATCTATGTGGTACCAAACTGCCACGGTTTAGGGCCCAAACCCGGTAATGGTCGATCGGTCACTGTGCCGGTCTTACCATCAACCAAACAGTATACTTCTCTCGCAGCATCCATTATGGACTGCCCAAGAGCAAGTTCATATGCGGATGCTATTGTGCACTGGAAACATGTCTGTAGCGCAAGATATGCTACCGAGACAATTGTGGTGAGGAGTCCTTCTCCACAGGCAACAACCTTCTGGACCGATGTAGGACATACCTCTCCCAGGGATACCAACTCTGGGACCGCATGATCACTGCTATCTAGACAGCGGTTTTCATGGCATTCACCCAACGGTCTGGGGTTGGCACCACTGTGCTGGAAGCTGCAGTATCAGGACCTATGGATGCGGCATCGTGAGCCAGCAGAAGTGGTAACCCTCTGAGGCTGAATGTGTGAGCAAGAAGCATTGGCGATAGTTGCGGCAGAAGGGGGTCCACATGGGAATCCTGAATGACTGCTACCGGCTCGCCGAGACACAAAGACAGATACCGGACAGCGGGGCTTGGCTCTTTTGTGGGGAAACCATTAATGAGAAGGCCTTCTGGATTTTCCCTTCCACTCCTTCCATCCTTTCTCTTGATTCTTTTGGCTAACATGGATGGAGCGGATTCAGAGCCATACAACTCTGTACGGGTCTGCAGTTCGGAGATAATCCCCATGGACGAATGACAATTCACAGCAGTGAAGGGCACTTAGAAGCGCCGAAGACTTATGAACTACAATTGGAAGCCCCGGCATGAGTACAGCATATTGGCCGAGTGACAATGAAGTTACAAAATATGAGAGACGGCAGTCCTGCGGAAGGCTACTTTATCGAGAAATGAGCTATCGTAGAGACTAGGAGAAATGGACTTATGAGCGCCGATATGCCCATCCCGGAGATGCATGGAGATGGATGGCAATCAATTTTTTGACTATGGCGATATACATGAAGTTATGTGGAATTCTACTCTATGTAATATTCTTACTTTCAATGACAATCTACGAAACTGGCAATTGAATGCCGAGATGCAGATATACTTACCAGCAGCCTTGCGGTACCTAGTACTATCCCGACTACCATTCACGACAGCAAATCATGTGCCGTATGGCAGAGATTACAATGTTGATTCCAGTGTCAATTACAATACCAAATACAATGACGAATTTGTTACGAAGTGTTATTACCGAGAAAACTATCCCGAATGAGATCCCGACTCAGACTCGGCGATCCCGAGGTACACATCTAGGATGACAATGGACGACTACATATCGACTTCGGAATCAATCCCGAATTAAGCCCTTCCCAATCGATATTCCCTATGAAGCTGTATGACATTAGTCGCCGGCGGAACAACCACTTTCAAAAGAGGTGGATGACCGTACCCGAATTTCAACCCTTACCGTACCGGAAGTGCAAGAACAAATCACCGTGAGATACATTCACCAATTGAGAAGGCTATTAGCAACAAGTGCACCAGGAGACGAATCGACTAGTGGACTCAGAGAACGATGATAAGTGCACGGAGTCAAGTGATGGCAAGCACACCCACAGATGAATCAACAAGCACACCCAGTGGAGAGCCAGAGAGCGCACCCCGCCATCTGAGATGTTAATCTCACCAAGCATATGACAGACGTCCAGTATACCTGCAAATGCACTGGAGAGAGATGATAAGTCAAACGAGCCCGATCCATGCCGAATGAGTGAAATATGGCTACCGAAACAGTTCCAAATGAGATACCAAATAAATACAATATGACAACCAAATGGGACTACCGAACGAGATTGAGTATGGCCACTGAGCGTACCGAATGGCCTACTGAATGGCATCACGAGAGACAGTCAAGATAACTACCAACAGATGATCACCAAGACCTCACAGTGACCGATATCACTCACGAAGGACTCCACATGGAAATCGAGAGGATTACTGGAAACCCTACCGTATCAAGCCACTGAGCAAGATGCTTACCGAATGGCAAACAAAAGGATCAAGAAACTTTGGCCAAACGGCATACCAAACTGAATTCCGAACTGAATACCAAACGACCATACCAGAGGCCTACCAAGTAACTACCGAGAAGCCAACGAATATTCCACCGACGCTGCCTACCAAGAGGGTGACAGAGATTCCCACAAAGAGCGCACCAAAGCCATCATCCGAATGACTTTCACAGAGAAGCAGCCAACCGAGACCCTACAAAATGCCAAAACAAGAGATGCCGAAATCTGCCAATGCGATGTACAAAGCAGCTTTCCAAGAGCAGAAGGGCGCTCCTATCACGGTGAGTATGACCACCTACTGTATGCTTGCATGTTAAATATGGATCAATGATAAACCGCCCACGCCCAATGCAATTGGCGTCCATTCTATCCCCCTCGAATGGTCACCAGTGAGTCACATATGAGAACTGACGGTTATGACCATGCCAGGAGCAGAATCTCACATCAATGTCCAAAGTCAAGAAGTGATCAACCTTTTCCCGATATTACCCCAGCAATTCCGAAGGTGGTGTATTCCTAGGCACAACTTTACGAAGCAAGAGCCAAACCGAATTACATATGGAATCGTAGATTACAATTTCAATCCCAAATCACCAATGAATCCCAATTCCAATTTGGAGATCCAAGTTACACTGCTAGCGAGCCAGAATGGCAATTGAAAACCGATATGAGCGAGAAGTTGTGGACGGAGCAATGCATACTCAAAGACGGAGATAGCCATGTCTACACGATCAAGTCATACCGACAAGTTAAAAGCCCACCTGGAGGAAGTCTACAAAGAAGTCAACCGAGACGTCAACTGAGAAGTCTACTGAGAGTCGACTAAGATTCTAATGAAGCCACCTTTCGAGAGTGCAACGACAATGTCGACCAGATGGTCACCGAAGCGGACTTCCAAAGGCGACGCCTAGTCAAGCAGCACCTACAAGTTAATGCCACTTACTGATGACTACCAGCTGCAAGAGATATTTTGCCAAACACTGCACAAAGGCTAGGGAGAGCACAACTGCACTTGAACTTAGTAAGTATAACCATCCTTAGAGAAGCGTATGTGTTATATGTCAACGAATGAGACGTGACTACACACGATGCAATTGACGTATACGATGCATGATTACCAATGGCTACAAATGATGCCGGCAGCGGCAGCTCCCATTGATGCATAGTCATGAGCGGAGGCTCCACCACCCTGATGATTCCAAATAAGAACTACGTCGAGATATGAACCAAGCTGAGATATGAACCATGAGTGTGGTACTTGATTGCACTTTAGATGCTGGATGAGTTTGGGAGTTAAGACAAGGAGGATTCAAGGTCCAAGACTCGGGAGTGGAGGAAATGGGTCAATAGAGTTTCGGAACTCGGGACCGGAGGAAAAGTGTTCAATTGAGCATTCCTTTTTTCTCATTCTTCTCTTCTCTTCTCTTCTCCATACTTCATCACTACATTGGATCTTGGCCCAGTACAGATGGCATCGGCACGGGTTTTTACCACATTCGGAGTCATTCAAGTGGAGGTGGATATTCCGTGTGCGCCGGATCCGCCGAAAGGTAGCCCAGAGTAGCATTCAATCTGTAGCGGGACTTATGTTTTCGTACGAGTACATACGCGGCATGATTGTTTAATGTTTGCTTCCTATTTCTTTTCTTACCTTTCTCTTGTACGGTTAATGCAGCCCAGGAGGGCTGCCCCTAAAGAGGGGAATAATTTAACGGCGGCATGTGACCCGGGCCGGGTAATGGCCATTCTATATAGTTCGCTCGCCAGTAGCCTTAGATCTCCAGCGATAATCTGCCTATACATCTACACCTACTATCACTCACATCCACGTTTGGAACTGTATTCCTATAATTACCATATGTATGCCTATGAGGCCGAACGCTGGCGTACCTGCCCATTCAAAGACTTCGAACATTTCATACAACCGGAGTAGAGTCAGGGTGAGCGCTTTGAGGATTCATCGTGCAATATTTATGTTTAATGTGAAGAATGTTGGAATACTTTCCTCTTCATCTATAGGCAATGGCAGGAATGGTGGACTCCTATTGGAGCAACCCAAGAGGGATTCGACAATACAGGGAGGCACAGTGTTGACCAGGCTAGACTCTAAACTGTGACAATAATCACGGATGAGATCACTTGAAAAGCAAACATTTATGGGGTTAACTGCGAACAGATTAGACTCAGATTATACTCAGCATTGATATTCACTGTGACAGCAACATCTGAGGGTCTATTTGCACCGCTTGAAGGGTGTGTCTGCCTTCTTGGGGTGGTTATTATAGTCTTGGATTGATTCATGGCACAATACTTCCAACTATCGATTCAGTATATCTTTGGCTTTCTGCTGATAATTCCCCTTTCGCAGAGGTTGAAGCATTGGAAGGTGAACAATGATGTATTGTTCATCCTATGGCATCAGTTTCATGTGCTTTTTGCACAGCTAAGCGTGTTGGTAGGCGCGTTAGATGGTTGCACAGTCGGGACAACCTGACAATTACTCAGTTTGCTCAGAGGTGCACCAGAACTGAGCAGTGAACGTGATTCAAAATTCAAAAGCATTCCCTGGTATCATCACCTTTCCTCTCCACCAGTACGAAATCTTGTCTTGCAGATTCTCATTCATGTGGTGCCCGGTCATTGTGCAAGATGAAGGCAGGGCCGTTGTGTGTTCGTTAACCTACAAAAGGCCGGATATGAATCAACATTATCATATTTCACAAGCTGAAGCAAAAAATCACAGAAACTCGAATATATATATCTCTTCTTTGCACCAACACTGCAATTTTCTTTTCCTCCTGAATTAAACACACCGCCACAATCCTGAAGGATCTCAACATCACATGACTTGCACACAGCATAACTTCTTGTTCTAAACCACACCCGATAATCTATATAACTTTCCACATTGTCTGTGGGGGTCCTTGTGCAACATGCAACACTATCATAGCGTTAATGCCTCGAATATGGATTCATCTTCAACTAACAGTGACCACACCAATGGGCAGCCACAAAGAAAATGGGAAGGCAACTGTCAGGGCAAAAATGCCGACAACGGGTATAAAGAAACACTTGGTGTGGGATTGGGACAGAATATTGTTGTACATCCCGGAACACATCGGTGGACTCTAAAGAATATCAAATGATTGCGGCATCATGAATGAGAGGACATGGAACCTCTTCTATGATATAATCATTCGTTATCCAGTCACTACTCGCCACTTTCACAATTCCAGCTGATGTGGCTGCACTGCAGGAGCTGGTATTCGACTTCTCGCGAGTGGTGAGCAGCCTTCTGCTGATATAATGAGCAAATATTTGACGAAACCCACCCCCAGATGATCAATTGGAGTTGGCACATCCCCTGTACTGTCACGGATGAAGGTGATCGCTCCAATCCATAGACAACCAGCTCTGAAAAGGTTGAACCCTCCAGGGAGTATTCCTCTTGGTACGGTACCTTTGATCCCAGGGCAAAGATTGAGCCACCAAAGTGCCTGCAGTACAAGCCAGGCGACTTCCTGGCTATTGGACTACTAGATTAGGACGCGATAATCGACGACAATGATGATTATCACAGCTGGGTGCTACCCAGCATGCCAAGCAGTGGCAGGAGCCATCCTTGGAATGGCAATGACAATGATGATGGTGAGGGTAAGTAGGACATGCAGGGCGCTGAGAAAGGATCTGCAATAGGGAATGGAACGAAGGATGGGAAGGTGACAAGGAAGCAGAAAGAGAAGGCGAAAGGGAAGGCAATGGAGGAAGGCAAGGGGAAGGGGAAGGGAAATGGTACAGGGAAAGGTGTTTTAAACAAACCTCAGGGGTAGACAACATCTCTCGTGCTGTTGCGTTGCAGTTGCAGAAGGCATTGTGTAATGCAGACATGGACACGGAGGGCTCACTACAGGAGTTATATTGAGATCTGGAAGCATCGCCTTCCATGTCTATTTGCTTAGATGATGATACCAACAGTACTGAGCAGTTAGACGGCAATTATGCCCCGGACCATGATTCTTCTATGGAAATGCACATGGATAATACCAGGGACGCACAGTATGGCGTTGATTTAAATGACGATGTGGATATTCAAATGGACTCTGACAATGAGGAGGAGGAATCTGGAGAGGAGGATGATGAGAAGGATGAGGATGAGGATGAGGAGAAAGATGGGGATGAGCATAATGGCAAAGAACCACAGATGATTGCCCAGGGAGGAATGGTAAATACATTGGCTGATGATGCAGATTCCATGCTCAATACACAGCCAATCATTCTACCTAAGCGAGGCCCTGGGATGAGTGATTGTACCCCACAGCTTGAACCGCTGGCGCCTACCCCATGGCCAGAAACCCCAGAGCCTCGCCCACCACCACAAACTCCAGTGACTCCTCCACACAGTGGCCTAGAGTGATTGCAGAATGTAACACCCCAAAAACCTTGCCCTGCGGTGCCAACACTATGAGAATCTAAGGCAGCCGAAAGCACTCCCAATGTGGTCATTGATCAGCAGGTGGCAACAGTCTCCCCGACGTGCCTCTCCCTGATGTACCTCTTTCTGATGGACATCTCCGTGTGACACTCCCGCACGGCTTGCTAGGCGAGGGGTAAACCAGTTCTTGGGAGCCAGAGGAGGTGATGGTTGCTGCGTTTCGGATATGGTCAGGTTCTTGTTGTGTTCATTTCTTTCAGTCTAAGCTAAATCTCACAACCATTGATTATTACAAGCTTTGCGATATTTTTGGATCACTCCAGGAGTATATTGTTTGTGCATTTTATAATAATTCTATTGTATTCATAGCATTATGGGACATCGTGCATCCAGCGTTTTCCCAACTGCTACCATATATGGAACTTCGTTGTGATGGTGTTGAGACTCAATCAGTCTCTCAAGTTCGCTGAAAGTATTTTGAGCTTATACACACACCACGCTGCTCAGGCCCCGGAGGAACATTCACCCATTTCAACAGGGTATACTCCACTCCTCGTGTGTTGTCGACTGTGACGGAGAAGACCCATGTCGGTTGCCACGAATGTTCATGCTGAACGAAGTTCAACTTAGCCGGCCAGCAATGTAAAAGTGTCACATGAACAATCTAACTATTCACAGCGCGCCTCAATGTTTTGAATACACTTAGTGTCATGAATTCAATACCCAGAAAGATTCCGTTCAAAACTTGGGCAGGTTTCCATTCCTCAAACCCATTGAAAACATTGCAGTATCGGAGTCCCAAAGACCACCACCCCCTCTGCCGGGGACGGAAACATATCCTGGTGCAAGCTCTCCAACAAGCGATGGCATTGCTGAGGTATGGGTACCCGACACTCACGGTTGCCTTAAGACTAACCTACAAAACAATCCCTACTACACATTTGCAACACTTGAATTGGACACATAAATCAGGTGTGGGATCAAGAAGAAGGGCATGAAGATGTACCATGTCAACCTGCTGAAGCAAGAAAACATTACTCTTCATTTCCCAAGCTTCAATGATCGAGATGGCATCCAGAAGCTCGTGGCTAGCATGCCAGATGAGCAGGTTCTCGAGCAGTGGGAACTTCACACTCTCGAGTATATGAGATGAAATGTGAATCACCAAAGCACTATCCAGTACTGGAGCCCACACATCATCAAAAGAACGAGATGGTTCATGCGGCAGCCAGCCGAGACAGAGCATCTCATTTATGCCTCACAGCATTGCTCTCACAGCAATACGCCACCAAAATGCCTCTATACCAATATGGACAGTGCAGACTGGTGGTGGGAGACACAGGTAAGCAGTGATACTTGTGGATAATAATGTGCCAATCAACATTAAGTCAATGCTCAGAGTGGGGGATACACTGGTCCCCTTGATCCTCATGACAGACAGAATACATCTTCTGAATTTTGGTTGTGACAAGAGAGAGTAGCCTGCATATATGACATTTGGCAATCAAACTTTGAAGATCTGCCAGATGCCCTGAATGAACAGCTTCATAATGGTCACTCTCCTGCTGGTTCCAATTAAGAACAGCATTATTCCTCAGATGCGGCAAGATGAGATAAAATAAACAAAGTGAGAGAAGCTGAATGAGGTACTCTGGCGGGTACTCCAGCCTCTCACCATCAAAGAAAACCCCAGCAGCGAAAGCGGGTATTAGAACATTTTCTGTGTAGATGGCAACATTGGGCGTTGCCAACCCATTTTAGCAGCATGGCAGGCAGATTGCCCAGGAAATTGCAACCTAGATCATCTCGAGGGGCAGGTCTGTTTTTGGTGCGAGTATCCAAGTAATGCACACAGAGATTATATTGTGCCTGACATTCCATACCCCCGGCAGGATCACAATCTGTATAGAACTCTCCGCAATTCCAACAGCAAGACAACGGTTGCTGAAATCTCAGCGGAACATGTTCACTGAGGATTAAATGTGATTCAACAAAGTCCCTGTATCGTGAGCAATCTCCCGAAGCCCGACCTGCTGCAAACAATGTTGATCGGCACATGTGACTACCTCCAGCAGTGGATTTTCCACATCATAAAGATGCACGAATGGCTCAACGAGGACAACCTAATGTGGTTTTGCCTGCCTGCTTACCACAACCTCACACCAAAAAATAAGCCATATGAGGAAGTTTCCCAATGGAATGGAATTGAGTTGAAGGAAATGAGCCAGTACCAGTGTCGAGTTGTAACCCAGTCTCTCCAAGGCGGGAGCGCCTGACAGCGTCCAATATTCAATCATACAATTCAGTACACACAGTCATTGTTAGAATTCCATATCTATGCTTGATATAACTCTCATGATGATGCAACATTGAGCTGCACAGGATACGCCTTGTGCTGTTTCGACACCTTCAAAGATGTTATCTTACTTTGGTAATCCTGCAAAGAGGGGAAGGCCAACATGCAAGCCCTAGGAACACAACGCATAAAGAAGCACAAGGTAGAGGATGAAACAAGTGCTGAAACTTGGATGTCGTCTAAGAAGCAGCACGAGATCAACTCCTGGTAGGATAATAACAGCCACGAGATCGATGTTTCCAAGGAGTTAGACACCAACTTCAACATTCCGATGATTCACTTGATGTCTCGTTGCATCGAACAGATCTGTCCATCTGGATCTTTGCAACAGTATTCCACCATGATATATTAAAAGGCACAGAAAATGAACCACAGGGACAGTTGGAACCCCTCCAATCACAATCTCAACTATCCGCTGGAAGTAATCACCTTTCAGCATTGCATTCCCTACATCAAAAATTATGAGCTCAATCACCAAGCCCTCGCTCAGCGTCGGAAAGACAGCATTGCCGCCTGCAAATTCTTCCTTTCCGGTGTTGATGGGGCTGCCCTTCTGAGCCTCCGGTCTTGTGTAAAGCTCAAATTCATGCGACTCCAACAACGTGGTGATGAAAAGCATCCTGACGGTATGATCACAGACTTCACGGAATTTCTCAACAATACGTAAGACGCAATGCGCCGTGTGGCAATATACAGTGGCAGCTGGAGTTTATGGACCATACAAGTTGTAACAAGACATATATATTGGATGAACAACTGCACACAATGGAGCTCTGAATTTACCATGGAGTTCAGGTTCAAGCTGAGGGATTAGAAGGTGAATGCATATCTGGGATGCATCAATACTCAGGAAGGCAGAGCTGGTGCCGAGGGGATCGACGGAATGACTGGGTGTGGGTAAAGCAACTCCCGAGGCAATGTTATGGGGCAATGAACGGGTGTCTTTGTCGGCCACTGCAACGCCTGGTCAAAATCAGGCTGCTGAATGAGGAAGAAACTTTCATTGAGTACTGGTTAGCGCTGGCACTCACCAAAATACCTGAAACCTCAGGTAACTTGGACCCTGTCTCGAAATGTATATAAGTGAGAAAAGCACTGGCAGACTTTGCTTTGCAAGTTTTCAGTGTGTGAATTATTATCTGCTGCTCCCATGTGATTTCAGAGGTATCTATAAGTAGTAAGACAAGAGATGGACGGAACGCGCATTGGATTATCAATAGCTACTTAGACCTGGTGACTTTGGAATGATGTGTATGATTAGTGATCAGAGAATTGCGCTTTGTGTACAGGTGAAAGGAATGCGAGGAGATATTTTCACAGCATCACCCATCACAGTGCAATTCTAATGCCAGCGTGTACCCAATGAACCCATTCTGGCAAATGGCTACAGTTGGCTGCAATGCCAGAGTGTTCGTTTAAATTTCGAAACTGAAAGAGGGAGAAGAAACAGTGAAATTCCGATCCGAGGGCAATATGCAACACAATGTGTGTTATTGAGGCCGGAAGCGGACTTATCCACCAGTTGGGTGTCTCCGAAGGCTCTGATGGAGCCTGGCCACTCTGATGGAGCGATTCCACCTGGATGGAAATGTTTTTCTCCTGCCAGTGGCATAATCAATTATCTACAAATGGCAACAGCGATGGAAAAATCTGTTTTTGTCAGCCTCCTCCACTTACATTGACAGACGAAATCAGAGAGGGGGAGGGGGGGGGGGGGTGGGTGTTAGTGGAGTTACATGGAAGATTGAGCTGGACACAGTAGTTGGCAGTATGCATATTTGGAAAACCTCGAGGAGAATAGATCATATTGAAATCAATTGGAAAATATACTCCATTGTGTTGGGGTGACCATTATATTCTGAAACATCAAGTATTACTAGATCTACCTAAGTTGTATGGTTTCTGCTTGCTGAGTATTCTATCATAGTTTCTTATTCTCTCAGAATTATACATAAACAGGATCTCCTCATTTCTTGCCAATCACCCATGGATACAGTTGGAGGTAAAGAAATGTGTTGCCAATAAGCTATCTTTCTTATGAGCCTGCTGTTGCATAACACTTCTACTTTCTGATAATAGACCTCAAGTACTTTCCCCCTTCAAACTAAGTATCTTTAAATTATCCTCTCCTCTTACCAGCCATATGTATTTTTGGTGAATAATTAGACTTCATGCTCCTATGTATAAGACCATTAACACCAACATAGAAATCATATTATAATTGGTGAACATCGCATCAATTGAATATATTGCCATATCTTTACACTGTATAATGACATATGCTGATGAACTACATTTCCAGTATTGTTAATCTGGGAAGTTGAAAGTTATAAAGCAGTGTGATGTGACCTACAGTGACATGTACATTGTACACTGGATGAGGTTCAGAATACATTTGGTATTCATTTGAAACTATGAGAGATAAATGAAATATTTCTGTAATCTACCAACTGTGCAGTTTGGAATAACCAGAATAGTGATAATACTAACTGCAATTAACCTTGCAAGCAAGTGCTAAGTTCAGTATCAATATCAAAATGAACATCAATACCTGCACCAGAATTTGTATTTATGGTAGCACTAACTGCAATAGATATACTAACACAGAATCAGAATGATGTATCTAGTATATTATTCCACGATGGTGACAATGAGAATGATAATACAAAGTGGAATTCATCTTGCAAGCAAATACTACGTTCAGTACCAATATCAAAACGAATATCAATACCTGTACCAGAATTTGTATGTATGGCAACTCTAACCGCAATAGATATACAAACACAGACTTACAATACTCCATCTAGTATATTATTCCACAATGGTAACAATGGGAATGATACTTTACCCATTTTCTATTTAGCACTATTGATGCAAACTCATAGCAAGAAGATAATATGATTATTATTGATATAATACAGACAACTGATAAGTGTAAGGGCACGTATGCCAGTGTCCGGCTAAGTAAGAGAATAGATTATACTTGTAGAGATACGGTTGCAAACGGGGTCAGAGTGATCGTATGTGTATATGTATATGGTAAGATTGTCGGTAAGGATCATGTTCCTCACGAGCAGTCAATATAAGGTTTTCGCTTACCCGGCCGCATGACATGCCGGCATACCAACCCTAACCTCTAGTCTAAGACCTCGCTGTTACATTATCCCCTCTCTAGCTGCAGGCCTCCTGGGCTGCATCTCCGCATACAAGGAAAGGACAAACAAACAAACAAGAAACAAATCCCATGATCGCCCTGCGGATACAGTGCACGGGGAAACTCCACCTCCACTTGACTGTGATCCGAAGGTGGTAAAACCTGTGCCGAGACCATTTGTACTGGACAGCATCCAATCAAAGAAAGAAAGAAAGAAAGAACGCCAATTGATCCATTTCCTCCACTATCGCGGCTTCCCTGGATGGCTGCGGTGGAATTCTTCCACCAGCTCCTGAGCATTCCTGAGATTTTCCGCTGGCTCCCAAATCATACGCACATATCTGTATCCAGCCCATTCAACGAGGTAATGGAGCTTCCGATATCACCGTTTGGGCTCAAGTATACAATCAACTTCGCACTCTTCTGAGTCGTCGAAGATCATCGGTAGAGGTTCGTTCAGTGTCTGGCCTGAGACTGGAGGTGTGTATCGATTGAGTTGTGACACGTGGAAAATGTTGTGGTTCCGCATTGTTTTTGGCAAGTCTAATTTGTAAGCATTCCTATTGATGACTTTACTCACAGTGTACGGTCCCGCCCATTTGTAGTCGAGCTTCTTAGATGGCCTAGTTGTCCGGAAGTGCTTGGTCGAGAGCCAAACGATGTCTCCACTGTCGAATGTAATCTCATTTCCGCCGGCGTACTTCGTCTGCTGCTGCTGGGCTTCCAGTATGTTCTCACGGAGAGTCTGATGAGTCTCTGCCAATCCCTCGAGCGTAGCATCCGCTTAGATCTCTGATTATAGATGTGACGCTTTCGGTGCTTTGAACTGCATCTGGGGGTTACGATGGTACATGGCCCAGAACAGTGTCATCCTGGTCGAAGCATGCACTGAGTTGTTGTATGCGAATTCCACCTGAGGAAGGAGTTTGACCCAGTTGTCCTGCTCGATGTTGCTGAAGGCTCGGAGGAATTGTTCCATGCTCTGGTTCTGGCGCTCGGTCTGGCTGTCGGGCTGCGTGTGGAAGGCGGTCGAAAGCCGGTGGTCGATGCTCATTTGGAAGCAGACTCGAGTCCAGAATCGGCTAGTGAACTGCGTTCCGCGGTCGGTGACGATATTGTTTGGTACACCATGCTTGCAGATCACACGCTCGAAAACCATACGTGGTAATTCCAGTGAGGCGATATCATTTCGGCAGGGTAGGTAAATCGCCAACTTCGTTAATCGGTCGACTATGACCAAAATCATGGTGTATTTGGACTGGGTTGATTCCGACAGGTCGGTGACACAGTCCATATTAATTCCGTCCCCAGGGTTGTATGGTGGTGGCAGCAGCATATTACCTCCATATCGTGCGTGGTGCGGTCCTTTGATTTGGTGGCATACTTCGTAACCGGCGACATACTTCCGTACCGTGGTGTCTAGTCCTAGCCAATAGAAATCTCTAGATACGAGTTCAGCAGTCCTATGAGCTCCAAAATGACCGCATTCAGAGTTGTCGTGGAAAAGACTTATCACTTGATTGCGGAGTGTTTCTGGCATGTATATTCTCCCTTCGAAGGTGAGAGCTCCTGCGATGACTTTGAACTGCATATCCGCTTCCCGAACCCTGGATCCGTCTTGTCCATGAGGTAGGTCAGGGTAACCGATCTTATTCTTCATGTCCGTCGCTAGTGGATCGGTATCCTGGGCTGCTGTAATGGCTGGTAGAAGATCATTGAATGGACTAACAGTGGTTGCCGCCAGAGTTGCCAAGAGTCGTGCAGTAGGTCTTTCGTAGCCTTCTTCGTAATCACGTCGTCTTGATGGTCCGTCTGCAGGGTTCTTTCTCTCTTCCAGGTGTTGAATAACGAAGTCGTATGATGAAAGGATCTCAGCCCATCTCGCTTGCATCCGGGAGAGCACTTTCGACGTTTGGGAGTACTCGAGATTCTTGTGGTCGCATTTTATCAGGATGTTGTGATTGGCTCCCTCGAGATAGTGTCGCCATTGTCTCAAGGTCTCCACGATGGCTATAAGCTCCCGATCGTACGTGTCGTAGTTCTGTTCGGCAGGAGAGCATTTTCGCGAGTAGAAGTTGACCGGTCTGAGAATACCGAAACTGTCGTATTGATTGAGAATACTGGCGATTGCGAAGCCGCATTCGTCCGTCCGGAGGATGATAGGCTTTGCCGGATCGAAGTGCTGGTGGATCCGTGCTTCGGTGAATGCCTTCTTGAGCTTCCGAAATGCAACGTCTGCCACTCGGGTCCATTCCCATTTGCCGGGCGAATTCTTTAGTAAGTCGGAGATTGGTGTCGTTACCTTGGCGTATTTGCGGATGAACCGTCGGTAGAAGTTTGTGAAGCCTAGGAGCACTTGTACCTCTCGAATTGACTTCGGAGTAGGCCAGTCCTCGATGGTTGATATGTGGTCTGATTCCATGCCGACTCCGTCAGAGCTGATGATAAATCCGAGGAAACGGATTTTTGAGGCTCCAAATGGGCACTTTTCGGCTTTGCAATAGAGGCCGAATTGGCGTAGCCGCTCTAGCACTATTTGTACGTGGTCTTCGTGATCCTTCTCATTGGTCGAATAGATCTGTATGTCGTCTAGGTAGCATATGGCAAAGTGGTCAATGTAAGGCTGTAGGCAGTCGTCAATGTAGGCCTGGAATGTGGCTGGCGCGTTCGTTAATCCGAAGGGAATGACTCGGTATTCGAACTGGCCGTAGTGGGGCCGGAATGCAGTCCTTTATTCGGCTCCTTCTTTGATCCTGATAAGGTGGTAGGCGTTCCTGAGATCCAGCTTTGTGAATATCCGAGCTCTGTGCATTTGGTCAAGCATCTCCGAGATAAGGGGTATAGGTTACCGGTGTTTGACTGTCGCCGAATTGAGCCCCCGGTAGTCCACACATAGTCGTAGGCTGCCGTCTTTCTTCTTCACAAACAATATTGGTGCTGCTGCTGATGATGATGACCGCTGGATGAAGCCGTTTGCTAGGTTCGTCTCGATATACTCCTTGAGAGTTCGGAGCTCAACTTCCGAGCAGTTGTAGATCCGTCCATTTGGTATCTTAAATCCCGGTTCCAGGTCAATTGCATGGTCAATTGGGTGGTGTGGTGCCAGCGTGTCAGCCTTGTTCTTGATAAAGATGTCCACGAATTCCGAGTACCTTGCTGGGATGAAATTCCCGTCGTCTGTAGGTACCCTTTTGTCTGCTGCTTCTGCTTTGGGTTAGCTTCAGTGTTCGTGAACAAGGAGGTGAGGAGAAGAAGGAAGGAAGGAATAATCCAGGAGGCCTTGTCGTTAACGGTTCGCCCACAAAGGAGCCAAGCCCTGCCGTCCAGTCACTCCCTTTGGGTCTTGGCAAGCCAGTAGCAGTCATTCAAGGGTCTCCTCGGAGCAGCGGTCCTGCAGCAACTACTGCCGCTGCTCCCTGCTCGTCACATCCAGCGCTTGGGTCTGTATTACCTGGTGAATCCAAGGTTCTGTCTTCCAAAGTTGCTCCCAGCAGCCCTGTGCATTCCCCAATCCGTAGGGCAAATGCTGCGACAACTTCATCGCGACCTAGAAGATCGTCGAATGCGGTTGCTCCGAGTGTCTGTATATCTGGACCACACCCCAGAAGCTGGTCGTTGACATTGTTGTTTTCGGCTTCCGAGACCTTCGATCTCACTGCCGTAGTCATCGGTGTCATTTCCTCCACTCCACTCGCACTCAGTGATCCCAGGCAAGTCAATCGACTGTGAGCCCAGTCGATATAGGGATTTCTTTTGTGGAACCATGGTAGTCCAAGTACTAGATCGTACGCGTGCATTGGCACCACTAGCATGTCTGATTCATCAACCGGTGCGAGATAGTCCAAACACTGGACTGTGATCCGAGTGTTCCGGCTGTCCTTTGCGTGTTGCATCACTCCTCGGTTCAGGCCGAAGGTGGGGATGTGTGCCGCCTCATGTGACATCCCGAGTCGCTTGAGAAGCCTTGGTGCCATAAAGATGCTGGTTGCGCCGCAGTCGATGAGAGCCCATACGCGTTGCATCTCGCCATTTCTCTCTTGTATTTGTACTTTGTGAACTATTTGTTCTTTGTGAACTATTTGTGCGGAATCCGGTATTTCAGTGCCGCAGAGGTATTGACTTACCCTTCTTGCCCTCGGGCTCTCCAGAACGACTCTTGATTTTAGTGAGATCCGGTGAGGTTGAACTTCATCCAGAGGCGCCATTAGTGCCTGCATGCCCAACTTCTCCATTCTCAGCTCCATGTCGTCCAACATCCCCCGCACCGCTAGATACCGGGAGAGGTATACTAGTTTTTTGCTTGCTGTGTGTCGAACAATCATTGGCGCTTGATCTGTCGATTGCCACGTTTGTCGTCTCTGTCTTTGCCTTTGCTGTCTCCGGGAGTTAGTCTATCTTGGAAGTTCGGCTTTGAGTATTTTGGGCATTGGAAGGTTTTATGGTCGTCGCCACATTGTAGGTATTTTCCGTTGGCTATCCGTGATATATAGACCTCTCCGGTTACCCACAGTGACGTAGGTAGATCCTTCCCGCCGGATGGCTTGTCGGACTTGTCGGGTTTGGAAGGGTTCCTAGGTTCGTCTTTCGTCTTTGAGATTGATGGTTGGAAGTTATGCTTTCTGCCGCCAGGACGAGATGACTCGCCCGGTGGCTTCTGCTGTTGCTTGTCATACTTCTCCGGTTCATTTTCAACATCAGCTGCTCGATCAAAATGTTCGTCAATGGAGTTAAACTTCCCGTTCGCTTTGGTCAATGGCTTGAGTTTGGGTAGTAAGTTGGCCCTCAATCCCGCCCAGATCATGTCATACAGCATCGGTTGAAAGTGCACTTTGTCCCACTCTGCTTCTCCGCAATTCCGTCGTAGTCGATAGGCGTATGCTGGTACATTCTGGTCGGTGTAGCAGTAGCCCTGGGGAATATCGTAGTATGATTTCCTAGCCACATTGAGTGTCCGGTTTTTATCGCCGTACATCTTCTGTATTTACCCAACGAAGAGGTCGAAGTCGTGGAGGCATGTTGAATTGTTCTTTTGTAGGTCTTGGCCCCATGTAATTGGGTCGATCATAGTCATCTTCTACATGTCTCGAACGGTATGGTAGGCCCGGCTTCCAAGGTGGTCTAGGGCATATTGAACCTTGTAAGTGTCGTCGTGAACGAGGTGTTTATGAGTCCGGAAGTTTGATCGATGTGAGCCGTGATAGGTTTCCAGTTCTCGAGCACCTCTGCAGTAGCGTTTTGGCTGTGCCATCTTGAACCTGTCCTTGGAGTCTGAGGTTGACAATCTGCATCGTCTTAACAGTTTGGTGTTATGCTGGATAAGGAAGTCAATCATCTTCTGCTGTCGCTCCACCATCTCTTGCAGGTTGATCTTGGGTGGTGCAGTCAGTTCGTTATTATCATGCGCGGACGCATTAGGTTCTGGAGTGTCGTCGTCGTGCTCGCTCTCACCAGCGGAAAGGGGATCCTCGTCGTCATCGAAAATTCTGCTTCCGGGATCGGAGTGTGCTTCGATTTCTGACTCCGCTAGAACTCTAGGGATCACAGATCGAGGGGTGATTGGGCTGGCGAGACTCAGAGTGTCACGACCAATCGACACGCGAATCCTCTCTGCGCTTCCACGCTCGTTGGCACTGTGTAGAGGAAGTCTATTCATCCGTTCAGGAGGCATTGAGTGGTCAATTGCTTAGATTGGAGGTTGTGTACATATTGTGACATGTCTCAAAAGAAAAAAAAAAAAAAGGTGTAATATTGAAATCCCGTGAGCACAATGTATCCGGTGACTAAAAGACCGAGAATAGTGTAAGGGCACGTATGCCAGCACCAGGCTCAGGAAGAGAATAGATTATACTTGTAGGGATATAGTTGCAAACGGGGTCAGAGTGATCGTATGTCTATATGTATATGGTAAGATTCTCGGTAAGGATCATGATCCTCATGAGTAGTCTATTCAAGGTTGTCGCTTACCTGGCCGCATGACGTGCTGGCTTACCAACCCTAACCTCTAGTCCAAGACCTCGCCGTTACAATAAGATGGTTATTAAATTTCCCAATGATTATACTTGAAGCACAATGAAATGAGAGTTATATTAGAAAATTGCACAGAGATGCTGTGGATGTGTGTGAGCACTGACTGAGTATAATAATGTAGAATGTGATAAAGGTAAGAAGTAGGCAAGAAGTCAAAATCCAGAGAATGTTGAAAACTAGATATATATTTACCTACAGTATGGATTGATTTCTATCCTGACAACTCTCTTTCAAAATGTGTAGAATATCAAGTATCCGTTCAATGCATGTCAGCTGGGTAATCTGTTATATATTGGTATCTGCCAGACTCTCAGAATAGACTCTATTTACATTACACCTGACATGTATATTTGCCATTGCTTGATGAAAGTACTTGCACAAATTGATAGAATCCAGAGTTATATTAGAGAAGAATATAATAGATCCACAGGATAAAATATATTCAAGAGTAGATGGATATCAATATACAAGAATGTTTGAAATAACCACACTAATATAACTAATGCAGTTTGACCGTACATATGGAAATCAACTTGAGAGCCTAATATCAATGTCAATACTAATACAAATACCAACACCAGACCCAATTCCAGTTGCATCTAATTTGACTTCTCGATATATTGCTCAATTCAAAAAATAATAAGATTCCGCTGAACTACGTACTGGAAAAAATCCAGATAGTAAACAATATACAGACAAATTAAAATTACACTAACTTATTGGCACAATACTAACAGATTGGAAGAATACTGACTATTTGATTGATGGAGAATGATGTAGAAGGATGAATAATGTCTGCATTGGATTTAAGAACAAAACGAAAAAGATAAATTCTTCTAGATGATCCAAGAAGCAAATTGCGATATAATTCAATTGATCTTGTTATTGGACTTCAAAAGCAGATTGGGTGGATTTTGGAGATTTGAAGGCTTCACAATATGAGTTTGCAGTATTGTTGAAATATAAAGCTTCCTTTTGAATGCAGACATATTTTGTATGGTGAATTTCATCCTCAGCTTAAGCTCTAGTTCAAAAATTGCAGAAGATACTGTAGTTCAATTATTGTTAATTCTATAAACGTAGCAATGCTGTTTCTGTTACATATCACTGAGTAAAGCTACTATATTCTGAATTTGAATTAGTTAGAGTTGGTATTTGGTATTCAGAACATGTTGTTGCCCATATATTTTATATAATACAATATTTACTTACTGGATGATGTTTACAAATTGCCTACTTTCTCATATTGTTGTATATAGAAAGTATTTTAATGTGCCTGTATAGAAATAAGAGTCATTAACAGGGAACTGGATAAAATATATTATACGCTGAATCCTACAGAAAAATATATCAGATATGATATTATTAGATTAAGGCACAGATAACATGGTGTTCCCATTGTAATGAATAAACAGGTGTGATACACAGATCAGCAAAAACTGAATTTCCTTCATTAAATTTATTTCATTAGTTGTAGGAACAAACTCAAAAAATTGAATTCCAGGTTTCCTTGAATAATGACGTTGCTCTACTGTTCCAGGGTATTCTTTGAGTTATCGCGATGCTGTTCCCAAGCATCGCGAGCAATGTACCCACTTTTACACATGTGACAACAAGTACTGGATGAACAGTTTAAACTTCCTTTGGCAATATCACAACTCATCTCTCCGCATACTCCTATTTCACCCACTTCAATTTGTCCTTGCGATTAATATAGTACTCACTCCATACGTTTAATGAAGCGTGCAGTTCTTGTTTTCAAAGACCCTCGTGGCATAATTTGACCAATGATAGTTACCATGCAGAAGTGGTTCATGATATTTAATGTGAATATACAAGATGGTCAGTACCTTGCAGTTCAACTGTCACGGGAGGGTTATGCATCATCGCATCTATGATTTCACACATTTGAGATCAGACTTCAGTAAACCATCAGTTCTGTTACATTTACTAGTATTATGATATATTGACAATATATAGAATAAAATTGCACACAAAGGAAATGCTAAATCTGATCACTGACACCATTCCTAACCTCCATGTGACATCGCACCTTCAACAATTGTACTTCCATTGACTAATCCCATATTGTCAATGCTGGTCATATTGGTGATGCTGGTGATGTGATTGCTGTTGCTGCTGCTGTTGCTGCAGGGGACGGGCTGGCTGCTGCTGGCGATGGCAGACCCACCCATAGGCAGAACAGCTGACAATCACATGCTACCTTCAGTAGCTGCAACAAAGCCGCTTAGTTGATTAAAACAAATGTCGGGCTGCTCTGTCAGCTCCTCCAGGACTTAATCAAGGAAGGCCTCCTCGAAGCTGCCCTGATTGTTGTGAGGTTGTACCATTGCTGGGTCCATACCAGTTGAGTACATCCTTCGGTATATTATGCTGTAGATATTGTCCATTCTTTTAGCTTGAGCTTCTGGCAAGACAGAACGGAAATCCGCAACAAGATTGCAAAATACATCTGTTCATGCATCATTAACCTTGTGATTAATGTTTCTTGTATCGCACTTACATTGTGTACCACCTCCTTGATGAAACTCTGGCGGGACTCTGACCTCATCTGCTTTCCAGGCTGACAGACAATGGTGGATGGCAGTTGCGGTGCGGGCAATGAATGTTGGGTTGATCTTATCAATCGATGATCTATCTTTAATTTTCATTTGTTGTATGCCATAGAAGTATGTCCAGTGAATAAGATCCACAATTTCCGTCACTGCAAACTGACACTTCTGCTCCTAAATTGATCATCAAGACAATAATCAAAGAAGAACAGAACTTTGACCTTACCTCACGAATGTTTGTGGGGCATGTAAATCTGTCCTTGGCCAATAGCCAGGCTACTATTTTGTGGATCTCCATAGGAGACTAGGTTTGAAATCCGTGAATATAGTTGATTGAGATCTTGAAGTGGTATAGCATCCCAGCATGGGAGCAAGCAATCTTTGTGAGAGCCTGATGCACAATGTCAGTGATGAAAACAATTGTGAGATGATTCATCTACAACTGAAATGTAGGCATGTGGAGGATCTGAGTTTCTCTGGGCTGTATCAATCCTGGAGATTTCCTCATACCACCAACTATGAATCTGGGTGGTCTTCACCGAATTGGTGGCAAAGGGATTCACAAACATCGCACAATTTATAGATATAGGCTTTACACGTGCCATGACCATCACTGTAACTCCTGAAAGGATTATCTGGGCATTGCATTCTGCGCCAACAATAAGGCCTGTCACATCGTCAACACAGGGCTCATATTGCCACAGATTTCCAGCTTTCCATGCATCCAATCGCTCACTAGCTTGGGTTACATCCTCCCTCTCGCAAATATATATCTTAGCAGGCGGATTCAATCATTGAAATGCTTCATTGGATACCTTCATGGATGCCAGTGGCACAAGCTCAGATTCATCCTCCTCTTCTGGGAAAATATAGACCTCTCCACGCTCAGACTTTAGGGGTTGCACCGACATAGAAGTTCATTGAGTTGCCACAACTCATTTTCCAAGTGTTGACATGAAGGAATCTGTTGATGGCCGCTTGCCAATTGCTTTGCAGGCTGTTCGACATTGAGGCTCATTGTCAAATTCTGAATTGTGATCTCAATGATCATTGAAATTGTCGGGTATCATGCTGAGATCGTCATCAAGATCCTCATTATGCATAAATCATCTGCTTCCTCTGGTGCTGTCAGGAACTCGAGAAGGAGGAGAAGTGCGGCACCATCTTGTCATGATTGAAAAGGCGGCAAGTGACATGTACAAATAAATTGAAGCAGTGACTAAACGAAATGTAAATGAATATGGAGTGAATAGATCAAACAGTTGTGTAAAGGAATGAAAGCGTTGATGTGATACCAAGCATCGTCATGATATATCATTTTATCCTGTATCTGATTCAAGGATCTTGGCTTGTCCTGCCACTCACACTTCTAACTCCTTGGATGGACGGAAACTCAGAACTAAGAATTGCAGGTGACAAGCATGCCGCAGAGTTGTTCAGTGACTTTCTTTGACGAAAATCTTGATCGTAATGAGCTAAACAGTGTTCATGTTTCACAAATCATTCAGGCTAACTTCTGTTGGGTAAAGATAGCAAACTACCAATTACATCATAGCCATACACCCAGTCCTATAGCTGCCACTATGCCTTTTCCAAAAACAAACTTCTCAATGATTAATCCCAACATCGTGAACTCTCAACACAGCCCTTTATGGATGAATATGAATGATGTAATAATGAAATATACACACCAGCAAAAAGAGACCCAAAACCTCACCAAAAAACTCCAAATTATCACCCATCTGTCCGCCCTTCAAAGTGCCAGAAACATACGCACCCACAACACAAATTCTTCAATAACAGACCAGCCAGTGCATCCATACTCACAACGACTAATTCGCAGCTGGGTGGCTCCCTGTACACTTCCTACCAGCCAAAAAGCCTGCAGCGGTAGCATTCACAATGTGACTGTGCTTGCATAGCGAAGCCACCGACTCATCAGCAACAACTCTTTGCTCATAGTCGGCAAAGAGGCCCAGAGCACAGTTTCTGATGACTGCAATGTATCGCTGCTGTCTGTTAATTCTGTTTTGAAGTTTCTATTCAAACAATTGGAAGCCAGTTTTCGTCATCGGAAAGCTTCTTGGATTTTGGCGGTGCCTCTCAGCATCATTATCAGATTCCTCCCCAATATGGTCGATCCTATTTGTGGGTGGAGGTGGGAGAATGTCATCCAGAGGATGGTAACTGCAGCCACCATGAATAGGCCTCTTGGTACCAGCTGTGCCGTCGGCTTGTTGGCCATGATATACGATGCCAAAAAGTATTGGGGTGTTAAATTTCATCGCCGCCTTTACCCAGTTGGCAGCAGTATTGTCATCAAGGATTGGGGTAAAAATATGGGCATACGGGCAGCCATCTCCATTAGGCTTCTCCTGGCAGCCCCAAAACTCCCGGATTTTCCCACTAGTGTCTGGCTAACCGGCGATTGCAGCATTCACAATTGACAAAATTGTTGCATTGATGATTGATGCAACTATTGGAAATATCAATTCATCATCCCCAGGCCAGTGCCATGAGAATAGTAGAGTGTTGTTTCACCCACCCACATCCCAGCAATGTCAGGATCCACATAGCTAATATTAAAGCCAAATGGCTGGACAAGGAGATCGGTCGAGGCATCACAACCAACCTTTGTCAGGGAACACCTGTGACCCAAGGTTTCTTCCTTGTCTTGTTCTGCCTCAACACATCATCAGGAATAGCCTAGGAAGGATTGGGGTGATGTAATACATAGCAACAGGCACGAGTTTCCTCTTCTTAGTTGCGGTTTCTTCGAGCATATTACTGCTTCGGCAGAGGCTAACCTCCATGAACTCGTCCAGTGCTGCCTTCTGTTTTCGACCATTTAGGTTGCTCTTGTCTGCCAGGTACTGTTTCCAAAGTGGCCTTTTAGTCGCCAGATCGCTGATTTGAGTAATGCAACGACCAATTAGGAAATCCCAATGCTTGGGGCCGGAGCCTTACTTGTTGCGTATGCTCATGCACTGGGAAATCTACCAGACGTGCTCCTTCACTTTACGATCTATCTGTGGTGTTGTCAAGCCACCCCTACCTTGCCAAATCTCCATGGTTTCTCCTGCCCTTTTGCTGACTCCAACACCAGAGTTCTCGGCCCAGATGTTGACTTGGTGAGTCAGGATCTGGATTGAATTATCATCTGCAACGACTGATTTTTGAAACCAGCAGGCATCATATTACATTCAGAGTTCTCAACAGTGGTCAATTATTAAGTGGTGGATATCGAATGCTTGTTAGTCTAAACAAGCGTCAGGAATACGGAATATATCGTCAACAGTGGTGCGATGTGGTACCTGAGGTGAGGAGGGTGTATCGAAGGTTTTGATGATTGTAAGTAATGTGGGCAGGCAAGGCGAATACGTATATGGGATTGGTGGGTTTTCTTGATCTGGCGACATCATGTTGGCTGTAATTCAGCTAGGCAATATTTTGCTTTGCATCATGTATATGCCCTGATTTGTCAACTGAACGCTTAAGTTCAACACAAAGACAACTAAAAGCATGCTCTGCAGTCATATCTCACTCGTTTATCCTTGTTCTATTTCTTGCAACCCATGAGGACGTCACTGGGTCGATATCTAAGGAGAATGCAAAGTTCATCTAAGGTAAGAAGTGAACACAAAGTGACAACCATAAATCAGGCAATTGGCGTAGGAGGGTGTTGTGAGGGTGCAAGACAATTGCCAAGACAAGCTGAATGCACATGCAGTATGCTTTTCGAGATCCAAGTGATGTTGAAATTGAGAGAGCAATTAAACACTTCGCAAATGGGTGAAGGAGAATGAGACAAATCCCACGAGAGTCACATGACCCCATTTTAGAAATCCTAAATCGAGGTGTGGCATTTTTTCGAGGATCAGCTGGCTTGTAGTGGTATGTGTAGTTAACAGACCATCAAGGCACTTCTTAACGTTGTTGCGTGATTTCATTTCGCAAACCAAACATCGATCTTCATCAACACTGTCTTTACTGCTCAATTATGTACTTGTACATTGGCGGATACATCATTTACCTCTGTCATAACCACAAAGAACGGATAGTATACATATCAGGCAAACAACTGCCAGATGACGGTTTTCCAAACCAGTACAATAGTATTCTACTTCCATTTGTTCATGATCCGCATCGCAACCATTTCCTTTACCCTTCCAGCGATGATTCCAGTGATACTAAAGGCGGCGGTGAGAATTTGTATATCGATCCAGAGCAACATCCAGTTCGGATACGTATTTATGGTACTCCACACTTGGACAGCATTCTCGCCGGCAAGCCTTGTATTAACAAGTCTTTTAATATCTTTGACGATGAAATTGATTGATCGTCACCATTGTCTTGTGATGAGGAGTATTGATTAGCGCACTGGTACGTCAAGCACAACTTGAGCATAGCTGCATCAACAAGCTGTTCAGCAACCCTATGATGGCAACCGTCAGCAACATCAGTTTTATCCCACGCTTTATTCAGAATGTTGGACGAAATGTCCTACGCAATGGGCATTGACTCTTGAAAATCTGGGAATGTTTGTTACAATCGTATGGCCGATCCAAACAACCTTCGCAAAGATGATTACAGATATTTCTTTTACCACACATATTTTGAATGAATGGAGTTCCTCATGCAACAACCTACGTTCAGGGAACATATGTCGTGTGCTCCAGCACAGGAATTCCATCATGCTGAGGGACATCTCTACTCTGAGGTGAAATCAATTGACTGCTGGTGAAACGAACAGGTACATTAGTTCAATTTTGTCATAGCCACAATGATTTTGACCTGGTCAATTGCGACTGTGGCCACTTGGAGCTACGATTGTCTATTAATTCAGCAGTTTACACGACACCCATCTTACTGACAATTTGGGCAACAAGACGGAATGGCCAGTATATTCAAGTTTCGCAAACATCAACTCGACAATTAGATCAAAGCCTTTAACTCTTGAAAGCATCCTTGTTGCCCTTCTTCCCATTCCCCCAAAATACCACTTCAAAGGATCTGCAACCACAACTCCGGTGAAGGAAACACAAATGCACAATCGAGACGTTCCAAGGAAAGGTCTTCGAGCTTATTCCATGTCCTCTCGACAGGCTTTCAACACTGGAAAGCTTATGCTTTGTGCGCACTGTCAGATGTGGCAATATTGTCCTGTCAGCTGTGCATGGACAGATGGCTACTTTGAAAACATTCACTTGCACTCAATCAAGCAGCCCCATTGCCCTGTGTGCAAAGCTTCAAAACAGTCGTTTGGAGAACAGAATTCATCCTCATGGCAATTGAGTGACTATCGGCTATTCTTGCAAAACTTGATACTTACGACTCTGGCAGATAAGATGGCGAAAGGGGAAGCAAGACAAAATCTGGAAGATGAAGCGGTTCGAACCTCGGAAGGCATCATCTCTAGTATGAAATGCATCTCTCGGACGACTCTTATCGTATCCAATATTGTTCATACTGTCCATCTAGGTACAGTTCAAAATTCGATGAACGTGGTGACGTCCTTCCTCGAACAACATTCCAGGATTGACAAAGTCAACCAGCTCTGGGTGATGATTCCTCCATATCGTGGCTTCAGTTGATTCAACATGCCAATTAGCAAGGCGTCCCAAAGAAGTGGTAAGAAGATGCAAGCACTTGGGCGCATAATTGTTCCAGTTTTCACTGGGACTCATTTGAACCCTTCGGGAAGCCAAGGCATTCCCTTCGCAGAAGCCCCGTTGTGCATCTAGAAATTTATGGATTTTCACCTTGTAATACAGTACTAGTACCATACTGAGGCCGCGATCGAGTATATGGAGAATTATCTGGAGGAGTTTCATTGTCACAAGGATGGTTTCAGTCAATTCCACACAAGTAAACCTACAAACAAGGTCCCAGAAGCCTTGAAAATGCATCTTACATTGGCAAACAGAAGGAATGGGAAACAGAACCTACATATAACAGTCATTCCGCAGCTGCAAAGCGTCATTGCCATAATAAAGATTAATTGCAGATCAAGTCAGAGATTGCACAACATCTTGTTGACGAATCAGATTTCAACTTTGTGAGGATGTATCCCCTGAAAGACTTCTCTGCCCATATCTGCCAGCTTGGGAACCTCTTAAATGTATATTCTGAACTCACAGAAAAAGCAATGATGGATCTTAAACAAGCTTACTGACAATCCAATCATGATGAGGCTGCCATCCAGATTTTGCCAACATGTACCCAAATGGAGGTGTTTCAGTATCGAGAGCTGAATGTAAACGCTGCAAAACAACGTCACAACAATGATATACCTCTAACCAGAGCACCTATCAGGCGAAGGACAAAACACCTGCGACCTGAAATCATGACCCTTGATGACTTGCCTAAGTGGTGTGCAATCCCAAATGGAGAGCTAAAGAATCACATTGCTTAGTGTTTCAAGAGATATGCCGACTACACAGACTACGTGGATCAGGATCAGTATTTCAGTCTTCACAATGATGCAAAATACATTTGGTACAATGCAGTAGCAATTCCGGTGACGTCTTTTCAATGCCACAAGCAAGAAGTTCATGTGGTTCATTGCACTGGATCCACAAGGTGGAGAAAGCATAAGCCACCATGAAACAATTCGGTGCTTCTCTTCATGGGGACGACTCTGGATAGCCATTTTAAGCCGACTGCTGGACGCATTCCCAGACGGTTGAAGTGTCCATTAGTTGTCAAGGATAGTGGATTGAGCGTTCAAGGGCTTCTTGCGTTTGTTCAGATGTTTCCAACAGGGTTGATACGTTAAACTACCAGTATGGTGATTGTCAAGGAGAGTGATCAACCTCCAATGCCTTGCACTATGGAAGCTAATGTTGGAAGCCTATTTTTGGCATCGGAACCACTGATATCATCTCTTTAATCGCGATCCCAGAAGCTGTACATGATCTTCTGCAGACTCTCCAGCCAGATAGCTCACGGTGGTACTTCAGCAACATGATTGATTTGAATGCTTTCAATTTGGTTTACATGTACATTATTCGACTCTATGCTTGAAGTAATCATTGCTGCCATATGTAGAAATCTGATGAGTGTTTACTCTGGGTGTGTTCATTTTTGTAATCAATGTCTCAAGGGATTACATAGTTGATGATATCCTTGATATCAATCGAACAGGTCAAAAAACCATCGATATGATTATAATCCAAAAGACCAATGTCAAAGAAACAAGTTCCACGAATTAGCATAAATGACTAAACATGTTTTTCAGATGTCATGACGATGGGATCACATTGTTGGCCACTTGAAAGCCTGGTTGAACATTACAAATCCGTCGCTCAGAATATTTCTGGAGAAGGTGGAGAAGCATCCGTGCCTGGGGTAAATTTTTGGAAACCAATTACACTTTTGCTGATGCAGCTCATGGAGAATCTGTTACTGGAATGAGCATACATACTATATGCATATATGACAACGTAAGGTGTGATAGACATGTACATTGACTACATTACCATCATAAGAATGCTATTAAATGCACTTGATAATATATATCATAATGCATACAACAATATCAAGAATATGTTGTCAAATTGAGTTGATTCATTATAACCCAGGAATCCCTGGAATGCAATTGATGGTACACCCCCACCCTGCTTGACTGTTTACTTCCAATTGTATTCCATGGCAAAATTCTAGTCTACTTGACAGTGTGTACTCACCTATGCTGTCCAGGTACTTCTAAGCATATCATGAAGTACATTCCTATATATATTTTCAAGTATGTTCCCGAGTACATCTCCTGGTATTCTTTTATGCAATTGTAAGGGCACATACGCCTACACTTGACCGCAAATGTATGATATGGTAATACTGTTGCACACGAAAGTGAGTGAGTATATGTGGGGAGAATAGTGGTAAGATATTCGATACTGATCTAACTGTCGCAGCGGCGACCTAGATACAATGGCACTTACCCAGCCTCGAGTCATGTATCACCGTTACATTATCCCCCTCTTCCAGTGTTGACCTGCTGGACTGCCAAAGCCGGTATATATGAGAAAGAAGGAAAGGGAAACAAAGAATGAAACAATCACTCCACATATGCCATCGTACGAGCCCATATGTCCCACAACTGATCGGTACAGCTGAATGGTGACCTTTCGGTGGATTAGGTGCACGGGGTAACTCCACCTCCATTGGTAGGTGGTAAAACCAATGCCAATGCCATTTATACCGGGCTAAAATCCAATCACAATAAAAGAGAAGGAAATGAAAAACAAAGTACAAAGAAACGTCCAAACTGCTTCGGTGTCCTCCGAGCCTCCAACCCAGAACATTATACCTCTACTCCTGTGGTCAATCCGGATGCTCTCCATAAAACTCGTCAAACAGATCTTGCCCGTTTTCATGGTGTTCTGCTGGTTCCCAGCTGGTGCGTATATGGTTGTAACCGGCCCATTGGATGAGAAAATGCAGCTTATGATAGTGCCACCTAATGTCGAGTATGTGGTCGACTTCCCATTCCTCTGTTTCCTCGACTATCACTGGGTGCAGTTCTGATGATGGCTGACCTCTGACTGGCGGTGTGTCGCGATCGAAAAGTGACACATGGAATACATTGTGGTTCATTTATGGTTCTGTACGCTTGTAATCGAGCGTCTTTGAACGTCTGGCTGTTTTCAAGTTCCTGGTCAATAGCCATACTGTGTCTCCAACCGCAAAAGTGATCTCTTTCCAACTGGCGTACTTTCTTTGTCGCTCATAAGCCTCGATTATGTTTTCCCGGAAAATTTGGTGAGTCTCTTCCATGCCTGCAATCCACGAGTTTTCCTGCCCTTGTGATCTGAAACAGGGGTCCTTCGGATGCTTAAATTGCATTGTACGATGGTAATTGTAGTTCGCCCTGAAGGGTGTCATCAGCGTGGAATGGTGGATGAATTTGTTGTACACAAATTCCGCCAGTAGTCACAATTCGACCCAGTTGTTCTGCTCATAGTTGCGAAAGACTCTGAGGTATTGCTCCATTGGGTGGTTTTACCACTCAGTTTCACTGTCCATCTGCAGGTGGAAGCCGGTTGAGAAGCAGTGATTGTTACAATGGAGGAAGCAAACTCTGTCCCACGTTTGACTGGTAAACTCTTTGCCGCAAACTGTGGTGATAGTGTCATGTAGACCTTGTTTGCAAATCATGTGTTCGAAAAACATTTGTGCTAGCTCTGGGGAGTTAATGTCCTTTCTGCAGGGGAGGTAAGTTGCGATTTTAGTTAAACAGTCGATGATTACCAAGATCCCGGTGTATCCCAATGCCATTCACTCTGGCAAGTCGGTAACAAAATCCATTGTAAGTCCCTCACAGGTACCACAAGGCGGTGACAGTGGCATGTTGAGTATATAGCCTGCATGACACAGTGCTTTGATTCGGGGGCACAACTCGCAGCGGGCAACATACTTCCGTATCCCTGACTCCATCTCAGGCCAATAAAGATAACGTGGTAACATCTCGGCAGTCATCAGGGCTCTGAAGTGATCGGATTTGGGGTTATCGTGTAAAAGGCCGGTCACTCTAATATGGAGTGCCGGGGGCACGTATATGCTCCTCTCATAGATCAGAGCTCCTTTGATTGATCTCCATTGACTCTCATCTGGGATTAAATCATCGACCATGGTTAGCTGTATTTTTGTGGCCAACAGGTCTGACTTCTGGGCTGCCTTGATTTCCGGTAGAAGGTCACCATATGATTCGGTGATGGTGGTCACTGCTAAGGTGGCCAGGAACCTTACCATGATATTGTCATTGCAAATCTCATAGTCGGGTCTCCTCGATGGTCCGTCCACTGGGTTCTTCTTGCCTTCCAGGTGTTCGATAACAAAGTGTCTACAAGAGAGGATCTTCGCTCATCTAACCAGCCGTGGGAAGAGCACTTTTGACATTTGGAAGTACTCGAGGTTCTTATGGTCCCATTGTATGAAGACTTTATAAATTGCTCCCACGAGGTAGTGACACTAATATTTCATAGTATCCACGATTGCCAAGAGCTCCCGATCATACTTGTCGTAGTTGTGTTCAGCACCTGAGCAGGTTCGAGAGTTGAAGTTGCCCGGTCTGAGAATCACACAACTGTTGTTCTGGTTGAGAATGCCGGTTATGGCGAAGCCGCTTGCATTGGTCGGCAGAATAATCGGCATTACTGGGTCAAAATGGTTGAGGATGGGTGCAGTGGTGAATGCCATTTTCAACTTCCGAAACACAAGTTCGGCATGCCGAGTCCATTCCCATTTGAGCTTTTTCGGCGTTCTGGATGTCTCTGGTTTCTGTACCAGGTCTAAGATCGGTGTTGTTACCTTTGCATATTTCCTGCTCAACTGTTGGTAGAAATTCGTGAATCCAAGAAGCACCTGCACATCCCAGATGGACTCTGGGGTTGGCAAATCCACAATCAGTGATATACAGTCCGATTTCATGCCAATCCCATTCGGGCTAATGATGAATCCTAGGAAGCCGACTCCTGAGACTCCAAAATGGCACTTCTCTGCTTTGGCGTAGAGGCCAAATTCTCCCAGCCATTCAACCACTTTTCGTACCTGTTCTTCGTGCTCCTCCTCATTGGTTGATTATATCAGTATGTCGTCGAGGTAGCACACAGCGAAGTCATCAGCAAAAAGCCGTAAGCAGTCATTGGAATAAGCTTCGAATGGAGCTCGTGCATATGTCAACCCGAATGGTATGACTTGGGATTTGAACTGCCTATACCAGGTGCGGAACACAGTTTTGTACTCATTGTCTTCCTTAATTCTGATGAGGGGATAAGGCGATAGGCATTCTGAAGGTCCAGCTTTGTGAAGATCCAAGCTCCGCTCAACCTGTCCAGCCTCTCTGAGATCAGTGGGAGAGGATATTTGTTCTTCACCGTGGCACTATTGCGAGCTTGGTAGTCCACACACAGTCGTAAGCCGCCATCCTTCTTTTTTGCAAATATAATCAGTGCTGCCGCAGGCCCTAATCATCGCTGCATGAATCCATTCGATACGTTTCTTTTGATACAGAGCTCAAGAGTTTTCAACTCGACTTCCGAAAGATAATAGATTCGGCCGTATGGTAAAGTGACTCCTGGTTCCAGGTCGATCATGTGGTGAATTGGCCGGTGCAGTGCAACAGTCTCTGCAATATCTTTGCTGAATATGACCACATAGTCCTTGTATCTCACAGGGATATGGCCTCCATCATCAGTAGGTACAGTACCTGTTCTGGCATCTGTGTGTAAGCCTTTTATCTCCAACTTGGGATTTGGGATGATGTGAAGGAAGGCCCGGAAATTGCAGATCAAGCGGTTCCCTCAGAAACGAGCCAAACCCCACTAGTCCACAACTCTCATCGTGACTCGGTGAGCCAGTAGCAGTCATTTAACGATCCCAGGATGCTCTTCCACTGCAACTCCCGCCCCTGCTCCCTGTTCGCTTGTCCAGCACGTTGGGTTGATAGTCTTAATCCCACCTCGATTTCGCAAACTGGTGACCTCCATAGTCGCTCACAGCAGTCCACTGCATTCCCCAATTAGTAGGGTGAATGTCTTAATGATCTCATCGCTAGCTAAGAGATCATCGAATGTGGTTGCTCTGAGTATTTCACTATCTGGAGTAGGACTGTCCTCGCTGCTCTCCCTTGGTTTGCTATCTGGATCCACAGGGATCTCCGACATCAAGTTGATTGTTGGCGTACACCCACCAATGTCTGCAAGCCATACGTTAGCACTTTCGTCATCCAGACCTTCGTACCACCGCACTTTCATAGCTGATCTGCATGCCTCCTCTTCACCACTTGGGGTTATTAATGAAGTTAATCGACTGGTAGCCCAGTTGATCTCCAGCTTGCGGGTTTTGAACCATACTAATTCCAGTACTAGATCATATGCCCTCACTGGGACGACCAGCACCTCCGGTTTGTGGACAGGGGCTTAATGATCCATTTAATGGACAGTTCTCACCAGCTTGCGGCTCTCCCTCACATGTGCGATCACCTGACCAGCAAGGCCGTGAGTTTTGAAGTGCACTGCTTCGTGGGGTATTCCAAGTCTATTGAGAAGTTGTGGAAACATGAAGATGGTTATAGCACCACAGTGGAAGAGTGCTCGTATTCGCTGCAATACTCTGTGTTTATCTGGTATCTGGACTTCGTGGACAATGTGCGATGAATCCAGTGTTGCTGTTCCCCACAAATATTGCCTTGACATGAGAGCTTCCTGGCTCTCTAAGACAACCCTCAGCCTTAGTGAAATCCAATGTGGTTGCATACCCACTAATGTTGCCATCAACACCCTCGTATCCAATGACTGCAATCCAAGCTCCCGTTCCTCCATCCTCTCCGGCCATGCCAGATACCAAGAGAGGTAAGCTAGTTCTTTGGTTCTTGACTATCGAAGGAGCGCTGGCATTTGTTTTGTTTTCCATCTCCTGGAGCAGCAAGGTTTTCAGAGAAGTTGGCGCATGTATAATTCTTGCACTGGAATGTTATATGTTTGGGTGAAGCGCAGCGTATACATTGTCCTTCTGACTTCCGAGTATCATAGAGCTCTGGTGAGACCCAAGATGCAGGAGTGCGTTTAACATCCTAGTCTGACTTTGACTGGTCGGGCTGCAGTGATTCGGCCAGCTCGGATATGGATGGTCAGAAGCTGTGTATCTTGCCGCCTTGTGGAGATGATTCTCCTGACTGCTTTTGCTGTTGATGTGACTGCTGCTGTTGGGGGGTTTTGCCGTCTGGCTTGACTTCTGAATCGGTGGCACGGTCGAAAAGCTCTTCCATACTGTCAAATTTTTCATTCTTTGGGGTCAACAGCTATATCTTGGACTCAAGTCCTGGTCGTAGTCTGCTCCAAGCCAATTTGTAAAGGTTCTTGTTATTCTGCTGGAGCTATCCCGCTGCTCTCCAGTTTGTTTTAATTGGTTTGGTGTAGACCCTCACTGGTTCATTCGCTCCTTGGAGGATGTCGGTCATACACTTTTATTGCCGCGTTGAGTATTCGGTCCATTTCGCCATACATCATGTGCATTTCTTCCAAGAAGGCCTCGAAGTCTTCCAATCAGGGATCTGAGTCTCTCAGTCGGTCTCGAAGCTACTCCACCGGATTGGTCATTAATGTGTGTCTTTGTGTTGGGTCCGGGTGAATGTTCCATATAGTAAGAAGGCTCGCTACGTATTTGTGTTTGTCGAGATCTCCGTGCGGAAATTCAGTGCGCTTGAGATTAGAAGTTCAATTGTAATGTATCTAGGAAATTATCAAGCTTGTTTGCTCCGGTGTGGTACCATTCTGGATTGGTCATATCAAAGATTTTCGTTTTCATTGTTTCTGGTCCAATAGACTCTCTGTGGTATTCCCGGTTGGCCTTCATCAGTTCAGCATTTTGCAAACATTGTTGAGTGTTCTGTTGAATGACATTGTTGAGCATTTCTCGTTGTTCCTCCAACATCTTTCCCATCGACGCGATCTCGGATTGCATGGCAGGCTTGGGCTCACTCGCATTGCTGCCCAGGATGTCACACAGATTGTCGCCTAGGCAGTTGCTCATGTCGTCTTCCATGTCAGCAGTGTTTTCTTCATTGTCATGATCATTCTCATTGTGGATCTCATTCTCCAGAAGTACGGAGCCTCGTCGGGTGAGAACAGGGGTTCCTCGGCTGAAAGGAGATTGTAGGTTTTCTGGACTCGAACGTATACTAGCCAAGTGGAATTTGGTAGGGGTTCTTTCTTAACAGTGTCTATGGTTCTGGAATACCTCAACGGGTACATGTTACATGGCTTAGGTCATGTGATGTGCATAACACCTACCCAGGGGAGTATCTTGAAACTAGCCAGTCACGATTACGTCTATAGGGGTATGAGTGGGACACATCTCGATCGGATAAGCTGAGGCTTACTGGATTCATTGAAGCATACGCTGCGGCATCTGATTTGATGATGCAATAACACTGCCAGATCAAATGGGCTACAATCCTGCCGAGCGTGCTGTTTTCACTGAGATTCATTCTTAAATACTAGTTGTGATATCGTCTGATCATACCGAGGAATACCCCGACCTGCAGACTAGGCAGTCAGTAGCCAAATGTGTGGGAAAGTGGAATTCCGAGCCAATCTTATGTTAGAACGGAACAAGTTGGGCACTCCCTGGTCAAAGGGAATAGTCCCGGCGTAAGCATTGGTGTGACTGAGAGATTATGACATTGGCTTATGACATTTTGCCTGAAGCATCCCCGCACATTGAGTTGTGACAGAATAGGCAATGCGGTACTATGCGTATCATTTGCTCTGCATTGCCATAGTATCAGTTGGTCGCCGATTAAATACATGACGCAAGCCAAACTGCCTTTATCGTGAGGCAATAATTTGCAAAAAGCACTGAACAGCTACGTTCATCAGTTGTTCCAATTTGTGAACCATACATGTTGTGAGATGTCCAAGTTGAAGTTATAATCTGATATATTGTCGGACATGATATCGTACAATAGATAGCCTGATTCTTATCAGCAGCATAATGCTTTACAACCACATGCTTGTATGACACAATAATCCAAGGGATGCGTGGCAATCTCTACCATGCACATTCATTTAGATTGAAAGCTGCAATGCACATTGCTACATGAGCGATATGATCATAGAGTGGACGTATTGGCGCACAAACTTTTAAATACATCTATAAAGAGATCACATTGTTCCGGCAATGAAAAGAAGCTCTACCAGCGAACAGTCACAAATACCTACCAACGAAAGAAGATCGTTATTTATTATTGCGTTTTCATGATACCGATATCTATTATTATTATACATAAGAATCTATCAGCTTTCTGTAGTGGCAGCCCCACACCTTTGATACGAACTCCTGTAATGACCATTACTTTTGAACACAAGCACGATATTATCGTATACACTCTCAAGAAGATTATATTCTTTCCCAGAGATAATCACTATACGTTTGTCGCACAGTGTGTCTGGTGGATAGCATCAATTATAGGATTACAACACGTATTAGTTACGCATATTCATAACCCTAAGATACGATCCAATATCGAAATACGAGAAGTATCGAGAACTGCATGGGATTTACAGGAGGATTTAAGAATTGGCTATCAACAGGAAGGATTGACCAAGCTATCTTCTAGTATAAATAAACCTAGCGAGCATTATATTGATCCCGACCTAATATCAAGGATCGCTGATGATCTTGATAATAAGAACAGTTTCGAGGAATTGGCCAAGGCAGCTACTCGGTCAATTGATTCCGAAACTGATCGACAAGATAAATATCTTAAAGCAACTGAGGAATTTATACAATATTCCAAAAGAGAGCGACGAGCTTTCAATCAAAAGAAGGAGCTCGCTCCATTACATAAAACTAGGTCCGGCAATATTGTATTTAAACCTTTAACCAAGAAACAAAAGAATCGGTTAAATGCAATACCAACCGATACATTATCCACATTCATCAATAATATGGTCTAGGGCTGAACTACGTACCTATACTTCAAGGTTTCAGTACCCCCCTAATACAATTGACCTCTGGCAGCTTTCATAGAAGGCATAGTAGATAATTGACAGTAGAATTGACGCGCAAACTGTTTGTTTCCTGTCGATTGTGTCGTTCTTTACCATTAGGGGTAGACCTCGTATATCATCGTGAGAGCAACGTATCCGATAACTGGCAATCGAAAATACTGTAAGGCCACCTACACCTACGCTTGACTGCAGACATATGATATGGTAATACGGTTCCACACAAGAGCGAGTCAGTATATATGGAGAGTATAGTGGTAAGATATTCAATACTGATCTAAGTGTCGCAGCAGTGACCTATATACAATGCTTCTTACCCAGCCTCGGGTCACGTGTCGCCGTTACAGTAATCAACTCCTTTACTCTGAGGTATATTTCCTTGTATGCTTCCAAGCATAGATATAAAAATCTTTGAAGAATACTCTCAATTGGACTACAGAGACACTTTCAGCCTGCGAAGCTGTATACTCTGAAGTAAGCTATAAACATACTCCCATGTTTACTTTAAGCATGCTTCTGAGATTGCCTCTCTGTACACTCCCTAGTACACCTTGGTGTATACTCAAAAGAATACCTGCTTACATTCATGTACACACCTGAGCATGCTATCCACTATCCCTCTGTTCACTTTCAATAGTTCACTTTCAGTCTGCTTGTCTACACACTTATCAATAAGCTCTTGAGACACTCCAGAGCATGCTTCTTAGTATATTTCCAAGTACATTTCATTGTTTCCTCTCAAGGACACAGCCAAGCACACTCTCAAGTATACTCCAAATTCCACTGAATGGCATACTCTCTGTATATATCACTCTGTACTCCTAACAACACTCTCAAGTCACAATACCCTTCCATGTCATTTGATTACATACTCCCATTTATACTACTGCATGCTTGATTCAGAGATTAGCTGAGTATAATGTTACTCAGACCAAAACGTTTAATGTAGACAATATGTGTCAAATGGCAAGCACTATATTGGGTAGTATTTTGTATACAGTGTGTAGTATAGGGTGTATGGAGTGTGGTGGCAGAAATCATATTGTGGCCAAAATCACCATGTTTGTCAATATTATAGACCAAACCTTATTCTTTGTATAGCTATCACTACAATTACTTATAATGTTTTATTGTTATCATATAGACAATTGCAGCCTGTGATACTGAATAACCTGACAATTGTGTGATGGAACAAACAGATCATGGACTCAGATTTCTCAGTAAAATCTGCAGCCAGCTATTCATAGATTTTAGATAAATGTATTTACACTTGGTCTAGGACTAGTGTTAGCAATGCTTCCGGGTTACCCAGCTGCATGGGAGGCCCCTGTCCATGTCACGAACCACCAAGAAACCTGAACCAGGTGACTAGCACCAGGTTGTTACTCAGACTAGATATAAACCCGGGACTTTGGGCCGCGTTGGAACCAGACTGCATTCCAATTTGATGGTTCCTTCAACTTTGGAAATAGTTTGGCTGAAAGTCAGTATTTGGGTTCTGATCGTATCCAGACATGATCAATATGTAGATTGTACAATTTTAGAAGCTCATTCACCTCCCGCATACGAATTTGCAATGCGCCTAATATTTGTTGCATCGCTGTGTAATCATGCCAAATTTGTTGAGAAATTGTCGGGTTTTCGATAGTGACTCAACGAATATTAGTTGGATTACAAATCTGAAACCGGGAGGTGAACGAGCGGCCTATACTGCACAATCTACATATTGATCGTGTCCCGACAGAATCAGAACTCAGATACTTAATTGGAGCAAAAGTTGTGCAGTTGAAATGCCAGTACTTTGGTGGTAAAACCGGACCAATTGCAACAGTCCAGGTGTTCATGTGGTAAAACCCATTGCAACGGTCCGGTTCCGGGTTGAAACCGAACCTTGAACCGAACAGGGAATTTGGACCGATACGTAGCACAATCTAGAACTGAAGCTGACGATGGTGATGGTAATTGAAACTGTATTCTAATTATGATGGTAATCATAACTGTCATGGCTTGGATTTACAAGTGATACAAGGCGATGATTTTGGGGAAAGCAGGAAGGAAGTGGTGTTACGGAAAAATGGAGACATTGGGAGACACAAAGCAGATGCGGAATTGTTGTTTAATGGTGGCAGTATGACTTGTTATAATGAAGAAGTGGTCTGAGGTGTTGTGAGGTCAGATGATGTGGCAAGGCTGTGTCGATATGAGTGCTATTGAGAGTGTGTGAGATCATGGCAAAGGAGTTGGATAGTACATCGCAGCATAAGGCAAAATTCGGTGGTGGTAGATGAATTGAATATATGAGAGGATGTTTGGTATTGCAGGATTTCGTTTTCTCCTCTCTTTCCTCATTTGCTGGTATAGCAGAGCACTGGATGACTTTGAAACAACTTCACTCTTGCATTGTCTACATTCCTTGATATGTACTTTAAGCTTCTTTGTTTCAATTTGGATATCACATTGGTGTTACAGTTATTACCTACCTTCAACCCTGTCTGTTACAGTAACTTTAATGATATCAAATACACTCAGTTATATAGGTCAGCCACATCTACCCCAATGCTGAATCTTGAATAGAGTTGGAACCTTCGGGTAGCCAAAGCTTTCATAATTGCAGAGTTGTCAATTGGCATTAAGATTTTGGTGAAAATGCTATTACTGCCAAAGTATAGTACTCTCAAGTATGGCTTTGAAACTGACTCTCAAGTTAGCTTTGAATTATATACTCAATTAAAGTCTCTATCAGATTTTCAGGTGGGCTCTTCAGTGGCCACTGAACAATGCTGTCTCAGGGTGTATCAGCATCAGTGACACCATGGATCACTCAAGAATTGCTCAGGAATCGTAAGTGGAAGTTATATGTAGTTCCATTTTGCAACAGGCAGATGTCTATAGAAGTATTATAAATGACCATTGACTGTGCATTGTGCAGGGGTCAACCGGAAGGTTGCTATCATCTATATATCTATACATGTGTACATTCTACATTCCAGTATCACTATATGGTGAAATGAAATGAAATTGAGCTATTTTCGACTTATGCGAATCATAATTTATTGAACAAAATACAGTGTCTAGTACACATGATTAACATTGTGTGCAGACAATGCGAATTGGGAAAATTATTGAAATACTTCAATTCAAGAAGGGTTGATACATTGCAAAGTATTGGCTGGAGAATTTATATAGTTGGTAGTATAGATTTAAATAAATGGTATATATCTTTAGTAATTGAAGTTAATATAATACATTATAAAATTGTAGTAGTATATTATATATATTACTGATATTGAAAGTCATTTTATAAAATTATTGGCTTTTTAATTCAGCTGAAAGAGATTTTCCACGCTAGAAGTTGTATTAATATTTGTGTTAATATTATGGTTTCTTACTCAAAAGTGACTATAGATTATTATTGATTTTCAGATTTGCTTGCACAAAAGTTACTATCAACCTTGTAAATAGATATCTCTTTCTTTAAACAGTTTTAAATAGCTTATATACTCTCTTTGGCAGTTTCCAAGCAGTACCTATCAGATTTTTATGTGTTTACACCCCTGCAACCCTAACCCAGTATTCGAATGCATTCGAATGCTTACTAATCTTCTTAAATTGACTCTTGGCAATGACTATTGTAGGGCTAGGGTTGCAGGGGTGCAGATACTTAAAAATCTGACGAGTAGAGTGCAGGACCGTTGGATTCTTCCCTTACAGACCTGAGTTTAATATTGGTCACTACCAACGTGTTAACCTCGCCGTAACTAGAGTAGGATTCCCCGATCATTGGTGAACCTATTTTTTTCTCTTTGCCAAACATTGCTGAACAGATGTAATGTTGGGTATTGTATGTTAATTGCATCTTTAGCTTTTCTATTTCGGTTGATTCGTTGCAGAAATTACAGGGGCACATTCCAAATCATCAACATTTTTGCTCCGTTTTGTCTAAATAGATCGCTGAACATCATCCAGCTTCTGCAGAAGTTTTCACACCACCAAGATTTCAGTTGCGGAAGGTACTACATCATACGTTGCTCGCATTATCTGCCTCACCGAATTCCAAGTCCAAGCAATCTAATCTGCCTTGCGAAATACCGTACCACTCACTCCTTGAGATTGCGATCTGCACTTTCTTTCTGAGCGCATGGCGGAAAATGTACTAATCCATGACCTCCTACTCGACCTCGACGACCAAGGCCGAAACTACGGGAACCCTGGAAGGCCTCCTGCAACTTCTGAAGAAGAGTATGCACATAGAATGTCTAGTTCATACGACGACTTTGTAGGAGGCGGATCAGGAGATGGGCCAACATCACAACCATATACAGCAGCTCCGGACCCTGCGGCTGGTATCGTTTCTACTCATCGAACATACTCTCAGACATCTGGTTTAAATAATTACCAACCATACTACGATGAAATCCTTGACGATGGACGGTCTACAATGGAACATCTCTATGATTATGGCAACGCCGGTGGCGATACATCCGAAATACCTGAAGGTTCCAGGAATAGGCTGAGCACATATAGTGTTCAAGGAGTTGTTGGCCGGGTGAAATCGGCTCTTGGGATAAATCCAACATACAGTGAGATGGACTTACCGCTGACGGAAACACGACTTCGCGACCCAATTGCAGCGGTTGGCGATACTTTTCGACTTCATGAGAGTCGTCAGGACGGCGGGCTGGGTGGAGGAGGCTTTAAGTTCAGCTTTGGACGACGAAAGGTTGACTCTTCATCACTAGGCCCTCGAATTATACACCTAAATAATCCTCCGGCAAACGCTGCGAACAAATATATGGACAATCACATTTCAACGGCGAAGTTCAACATTGCCACATTTGTCCCCAAATTTTTGTACGAACAATTTTCAAAATACGCCAATCTTTTCTTCTTATTCACTGCTGGACTGCAACAAATTCCTGACATCTCCCCCACCAATCGCTATACAACAATTGGACCACTTATCGTTGTCTTGCTGGTTTCGGCAGGAAAGGAACTAATGGAGGATTGGAAGCGCAAATCCCAAGACACAGAACTAAATAGATCGAAGACGAAGGTTCTTTTGGGGTGTTCATTTGAAGAGACCCGGTGGATCAATGTGCGCGTCGGTGACATCGTTAGAGTGGAGTCAGAGGATCCATTCCCGGCAGACCTCATCTTGATGGCTTCGTCAGAACCAGAAGGATTGTGCTATATTGAGACAGCCAATCTCGATGGTGAAACAAATCTCAAAATCAAGCAAGCCATTCCCGAAACAGCTGGATTAGTCAGTCCTGGTGACCTCAGTCGCCTTTCGGGGAGGGTCCGTTCCGAACAACCCAACAGCAGCTTGTATACTTATGAAGGGACTTTAACAATGGATATAGGTGGTGGAGAGAAAGAGTTATCTCTGAATCCAGATCAACTATTGTTACGTGGAGCTACGCTCCGAAATACCCCTTGGATTCATGGTGTCGTTATCTTTACTGGCCATGAAACCAAATTGATGAGAAATGCCACGGCCACGCCTATCAAACGCACCGCAGTGGAGCGGATGGTTAATGTACAGATCATTATGCTTGTTTCAATCCTGTTGGCGCTGTCAGTGATATCGTCTACAGGAGATGTTATAAAGCAGGTTGGAAAATCATTCGACTGCAATAGTCTTATACTGACGGCTGCTAGTCCACCAGCTCGTCAATGAGTTATTTATTCCTCTCAGGAAATAATAGAGCGAAACAATTCTTTTCTGATATCTTGACATATTGGGTGCTGTACTCGAATCTTGTCCCAATCAGGTCTCAGAACTACCCACTTCTGTCAAATTTCTATCATCTGACCCTTCTCATAGTTTGTTCGTTACCGTAGAAATCGTCAAATACTATCAAGCATACCTTATAAATTCGGACCTCGATATTTATTACTCTGATACCGATACTCCTGCCGTTTGCCGAACCTCCAGTTTGGTTGAAGAATTGGGCCAAATTGAGTACATATTTTCAGATAAAACTGGAACTCTGACTTGCAATATGATGGAGTTCAAGCAATGCTCAATTGGAGGCATATGCTACGCAGACGAAGTCCCGGAAGATCGTAGGGCAACTATGCAAGATGGAATGGAGGTAGGAATTCATGATTTCAATACCATGGCCGAAAATCTCAAGAGGCATCCTTCCCGAGAACTTATTCACCATTTCCTCACCCTTCTGTCGACTTGTCATACCGTAATTCCGGAACGAATGGAAGGTGATCCAGGGGAAATTAAATATCAGGCAGCATCGCCTGACGAAGGTGCGCTGGTTGAAGGTGCTGTTCAGCTCGGGTATCGGTTCATCGCCAGGAGACCGAGATCGGTCACGATTTTGGTGGATGGGAAGGAGCATGAGTATGATCTACTGAATATCTGCGAGTTTAATTCTACCCGGAAGCGCATGTCTACCATCCTCCGCGGCCCAGATGGCAAGGTTCGAATATATACTAAAGGTGCAGACACTGTTATTCTGGAACGTCTTTCGAAAGACAACCCAATAGTTGAAGCAACTTTGCAGCACCTAGAAGACTATGCTACAGAAGGGCTTCGGACATTGTGTCTTGCGATGCGAGAGGTTCCTGATGAGGAGTATCTCAGATGGAGTGCAATATACGAAAAAGCCGCGACTACTATCAATAATCGGGGTGAGGAACTTGATAAAGCTGCTGAATTGATCGAAAGAGACCTCGTTTTCCTTGGGGCTACTGCTATTGAGGATCGCTTGCAAGATGGTGTACCAGATACAATACATACACTTCAAACTGCTGGCATTAAGATCTGGGTACTTACTGGTGACCGTCAGGAAACTGCTATCAACATTGGCATGAGTTGTAAGCTTATTAGCGAGGATATGACACTGATCATCATCAATGAGGAAACTGCGGATGCCACAAAAGATAGCATAGCTAAAAAGCTTACTGCAGTCCGATCTCAAAAGGATTCCGGTGGGGAAGTAGATGTAAGAGTTCGCTTGGTTTGTCCGTCTAGAATGCTAACTTTGCCTGTAGGCTCTTGCACTGGTTATCGACGGTCGTTCACTTACATTCGCTCTTGAAAAAACCTTGGATAAGATGTTTTTGGACCTTGCAGTGAAGTGTAGAGCTGTAATCTGTTGGTAGGCATCGTAAGAAAATGTGTTACTGGAGTTTGAAGAGCTAATTCTGCGCAGTCGTGTTTCGCCATTGCAAAAGGCGTTGGTCGTGAAACTTGTGAAGCGAAATTTGAAGTCTCTTTTATTAGCCATTGGAGACGGCGCCAATGATGTGAGCATGATACAAGCCGCTCATGTTGGAGTCGGTATCAGTGGCGTCGAAGGACTTCAAGCAGCTCGGAGTGCAGATGTTGCCATCGGTCAATTTCGCTTCCTCCGGAAACTATTACTTGTTCATGGTTCTTGGAGTTATCAGCGTATTAGCAGAGTCATCCTATACTCATTTTACAAAAATATTACGCTTTATATGACACAGTTCTGGGTACGTTACAACCCTCAGTTGTACAGTTATATACTGACACCGACACAGTATTCGTTTCAAAACGCCTTTTCAGGTCAAGTAATCTATGAATCCTGGACTTTATCATTTTATAACGTATTTTTCACTGTCCTTCCACCGTTGGTTATGGGTATCTTCGATCAATACATTAGCGCTAGACTATTAGACCGATACCCTCAATTGTATCAGTTGGGACAAAAGGGGCAATTTGTATGCCAACTGTGTCCAAGTTCGGTGCTTTTGATATTGACTTTGTACAGTTCAAACCTAGCAGCTTTTGGGCATGGCTAATCAACGGATTTTACCACTCCTTGATACTTTATGTACTATCACAGTTTATTTTTCTCTATGACCTTCCCCAAGAAGATGGAAAGCCAGCTGGTCATTGGCTCTGGGGAACAGCTCTTTATACGGCCGTTTTAGCAACCGTCTTAGGAAAGGCAGCACTTGTTACTAAGTATGTTCTATCCTGTACGATCCAGGTTCTATAATATGTTTTAATGAACACTAATGAATCTTAGTATGTGGACGAAGTATGCTGTGATGGCAATTCCAGGTTCGATGGTGATTTGGATGGCTGTCATGCCTATTTACGCAACTATAGCCCCGAAACTGGGGTTTTCAACCGAATATTTCGGAATTATTGGTCGATTGATTATGTCTCCAGTATTCTGGGGCATGGCTGTTGTTCTACCTTGTATTTGCCTAATGCGTGACTTTGCCTGGAAATACGCTAAACGGATGTATTTCCCGCAAACGTACCATCATATTCAGGAAATTCAGAAGTACAATATACAGGATTACAGGCCGCGGTGTGTATTCACAGAGATGTAGATGGTATGTTCTGCTGACATCTCACAGAATGGAGCAGTTCCAGAAGGCAATCAGAAAAGTACGACAAGTGCAGAGGATGCGCAAGCAGCGCGGATATGCATTCTCGCAGGCGGACGAGGGAGCGACACGGTTAATCCAAGCTTATGATACAACAAAAGAAAGAGGGAGGTATGGAGAGATGCAAAGTGCAGCTGGTCCTTTTAGACAGTGATAACTGTGATGGTTGTTACGTTACCATCCACTTGTGTTATATTTTGAGTTGCTTTTAATTTAATCTTCTATTCCAATTCGTGTATCCTACAATTCATTGTTTGCAAACAGGGTAAATATCTCGGGGTCTGGAATCCTTTTCCTTTTGGTTTACTGTATTCCAGAGGCATAACTGATTCCACAGTATGTGAAGCACGATGTAACGAAATAGATTATTAGAATTAAGTCGCCGCCATGTACGTAACAAGATACTGATTGTATACAATGTGGGTACAAATGAATAAGTCATAATTTACCTTCAAGGAAAATACATTAGTGCAAAACTGTTGGCAGCGTTGTCCCACCAATATACCCTGTGTGACGACTCCATAACCTCCGCGTGTCCATGGGTGCAATCTGAATCTTAACTGTCTGGTTCCCCACTAAAAACCAAATATTATCTATAGGGTTGTTACATAGGGTTCTGGTATATAGTAAAATTAAGTAGTTTTCCAGGAGTCTAGATTTGCCGAGCTGGTTCAGGGGACTAGTTTCTACGCTAATGAAAAACTATTGTTATACAATACCTCAACTCATACAACTATTACAATCAACATCACTACTATTAGTAACACTATAAGTAGCTCTACAGATTAGAGTATATATTTGCCTTATTTTTAAGCAATGGAATATATAAAATTATAACCAATGAATGGATGACATGTAGTAAACTTGTTCTATTATACCTTTAATTTTACAGTCCTTAGTGCGATTCTTTTCAATTCAACAATAATTATGAAGAAAGCCCATATATAAAGCATTTGGTTGGGTAACTGAAATATCATTCAAATCACCTAAAGAGGATATTGTATTTCCATTAACATTCTCTAGTTATACAACTTATGAATAAGTATTCAAGAAGTTGAAATAATATTATCTTTATTACTAAGTAATAATATTAGAGAATCTTCAATGACAGTCTTTTGAAATTTTAATAAAAGAAATTGTATTTTACAATCATTACTGAAATTGCAAAAACTTGATGGTTAGAGATTATTTCTTAGTTGAAAATTAAATAACAACTAATATCAGCACCAATTGTTTAAACAAAATATGACAATGTATTGGTAGTATTGAATTATGATGCCAACTCAAGATATATGAACTTGAAACATATCAGGTTGCGATTAATAAATAATATATTGAAGTACTATCTACAAAATACTTATATAATTATCTCTAATTTGGTACTTTACTTTATCAGTTGAAGTTAAAACAAGAAGAAATATAATACAGGTTATTACTTACCAGTGGAAATAGTCCTAGTGGAATACAGAGTGTATATATTTGAACTGTACAAGGGAGGTAGAGGAGATCTTGGTATTCAATATATGATACCTATTTGGGAAAGTACTAGTTGATCCCATCAAGATTTCTTTAGTAGAATTTAACATACACATGATATTAATTGGTTAGGTGAACTAAGATGGCATCCTAGCGACTTCAATGTAAAAATGCCCTTGTGGTGCCTGTACTGAAATGCCAAATAGAAGACATGATCAGAAATATATTAGCAGTGCTGAAAAAGCTCCATCACATATACCATACCAAGCTTGTAGGACAAAGTAGAATAGAGTTGCAAATATACAGAAATACATATATAGCAAAGGATATTCAATATCCCAGTACCAGTAATCTTTCAGTTAAGTCTCCTGCCATGTGTAAATATTGCTAGGTATCTCCCAGTTATTATATAGTTATGATTTAAACATGGAGTTGCTAAGGGATATGTGGCATTGGCCAAACATAGAAAGCCTGGAGCACACTGAGTCTTTAAGTTGAGCAAGTATGAACTGTGATATAATATTCAACTTTGGCAATTGACAATGCTTTACCAATTTAGCCTTCACTACAATCACTGATAAGTTTAATAATATGTAATGTGTTAATATGGTGCTAACGAAGTACTATAGGACCACTACTTGGCAGAGAAACCAACTACTGAACAAATTCAATACAAGAAATCGAAGTTAATATTATGACGTACTACATTTGAATTATGGGTTATCTTGTACATGATTGCCAAATAGTGGAAGAGTTACATTTTATCAGAAGTCATACATGTATACAATTATGATATGGTATGCAACATTATATCACTAAGGGTGATGCAGAGATAGCAAAAACACATTAGAGATTACCGAATATTAGGGTTGGATAATACAGCAAGAATATCAGCATTAGTTTCATGCCTCGGACTTGACCATACAGTCATATTGTGTTAACAACATGATGGATAACCTCCAGCAGTGATTTAGTCAGAAACCTATCTGTACAGAAAGATTCACAACTGTTAATCTGTTCATGAGTTATCTTATTATATATATGTATATCCATTACATTGTACATATTGTATGGTGGTTTCCCGGCCATACTACAAAAGTAAGCCAGTTATACGTACAATGCCAACATCATTTCGTATGCCATCAACCCATTAACCTAACGATATTGAAGGCACACCACTGTTATTACAGTGTAGTGAGTTTCAGTTAATCTAGTCGTGTCCTGTCTGCAATCCCTCTCAGTTGATTACAGTACAGTTATCAACTACTTTCAGAACAGCAATTTTGTATGAAATACCAGAACAAGTCCTACAGAGTTAGATATAAATCACAAATATACCACTTTAAACCAGATCATCATTATAAGTATCAGTCAAGTTAATTGAACCATTGGTGAAGAAATATAATATGTGAGCAATAATGACAGCTAAGGATTAAGCTAACATAAGTGGGAAGCCATGTATTTGAAAAGGTAATTAACTTAATGTAAACAATGTTGCAATTAGGGTGTATAGATATTGTATCCAAACTGTACTTGAAACAAGTAGTAATCAGTAGAATAAGTGAGAATAATTACCCATATAATGTCATGTGGTCAATATATATTAAAAGTGTCACATTGTAATAAGGACTATAGTATCCATATCAAAAGATGAGATATATATATATATTGAACTACAGTGTGGATAGATGTCAGTAGTATATATCTAGCATTTGAATAGTGATACTATTATATCTTTAATGATATAGATTGCTTTCTATTCAATGTAGAGCTCAGTAGCAGTAGGGCATATTGCTCCATATCTGGTTATTGCAGTTTAGATATATTCTAAGTTCCATTTTTTGCAATATGAGTTAAATTGTGATGCACAAAGTGGGTATGTTATATGATACAATTACACAAAGTTGGTGGCATGGACTAATTTGTACACAATTCCCTTAAGAGAAGTCTGTATTCATCACAGTGATTATGAATAGGAAGTGTACTGCACCCGAATAATATACAGTTTAATGTAACCAATACTTTTACACGATAGAATCAAACTTATGATGATTACTGTATTGCACTACTAATGAATGTATTAATGACAGAACTAATGGAAGCTGATGTTAGTCGAACAAATTCATAACAGCATATCGTGTTATACTACTGTTACCAATAATTGAGATTAGTTAATCTATGACCTATAACATATTTAACCAAAGTTGTATTATGTTTTGTCCATTTTGATTTAAAGTTGAGACTTAACTATATTTCCATAAACAATCTGTTTCTAATGTAATCAAGGAAACAAGAATTCATACTACTGCTCTGTACTGTATTTCTATTTTTCAGTTCCAGATTATACATATATAAATCTCTTCAAATACTCACTGTACATCAGCCGTTGCCAAGTATCTGATACATTACATCATAACAAGAACATGTGTCTTTGGTAAAAATAATATCTATGTGGCAGTGTGTGAGTAGAGTGATTGTAAAAATATTGCCATCAGAATACTCTTGAGGTGTCAGTACTGTATCTGTTATCTTTAAGCAACGGAACTAATTTCTCTAGATATTACCGATTGATAAGTCCAGAGTTACCGCTATCAGAACTCTTCTGTCATCATCAATCAGTAACTGTTAATTGAATATCAATTTCAGAGCAATAGAGACTGTGAGGTGAAGCCAGATTGTGAATATTATCAGATACAGTAGGGCAATATCAAACAGCTGGAAAGCCACATGCAAATTTTGCAGACCCTGCAGTTAACCTTACCAGTGCCAATAAGTCATTCCAGACACTCCCAGACCCTGCTGAATCTATACTATATTCTTCCAAATACTGTATAAGTTATCTCAAATGGTTCTAAAGGCAGCTGTAGATATGAAGATTAAATGACAATGCAATATAATTTGACATACAGAACTGTCATATTTTGTAGGTGAGACCTCTGTACTCATCTGGTGGAGACCATGAGAGCAGCTGAAACATCTACATATGTCTCAGAGAGGGTTTTACCTTGGTGCTCTATTTTGACCATAGTGATTCTTTTGGTTTCTGCTTCTATATACACAGACTGTTCCATCTGTTATATTTTACATTGTTAGATATTTGTTTTTTACAATCACCAGACATTTCCCTATAATATGGTATATGGCATCGATGACGTATTGAAGTGTACAATCGTGTATAATTATGGTTGATCTGAGTATACAAAGCATGTAAGTAAAATGTAATGAGCCTCTGGACATGGCAATGGAGAAAACTGAGAGAACCACTATAAGGCTGTGATTGTACCATCTGTGAGACCATGGTTGAGTAAAATGAGAGATGCACTTGGAGCCTCCTGTCGTGTGAACTCAGTAACGCACTTGGAGAATGTGATTGAGTTACTTTGGTAGTATACTTGGAGGGAATAATTAAGCAATTGTAGAAATATACTTGGAGGGTATTATCGTGCTAGTATGAAGATGAACAGGGAAGATATAATCTGCTGAGTTTGGAGATACAATAAGGAGGCCATGTGGGAGTGAATTATAGGATCAACATCAAGGCAGTGACAAATAAAGATTTGGAATGCACTGGTGGCCATGATCAAACGTGTTTGGAAATGTACTTTGGTGGTAAAAATCAAGCCAAATTGGAGGTGTAGTTGGAAGTGGTCTATCTTGAGATGGTAGATTTGAAGGCAAATGCATATGGGAGCTGGGACTCTGAATATTGCTCAACTTACAATTGTGTAGATCTAGAGAGTGGTGTACAAGACTGTGAATCAAGAGACTCCAAATGGGGTAGGTGCAGAAGACAGATAATTTTAGGTTGATTTGGTACTCCATGTTAACTCATCATCCTACCATGGAGAGAGAAAGTGGGATGAGTAAACTCTTAATGTCTGGGTAACAGTAGTGTTGTAGACCACAAGGTGAGATTGAGGATGGAGATGAGAAGTGATTAAGGAAATTATCATGAGCAACAGGTACAAGGGAGAATAGTGAGTATGAGTCATATGATTATATCAAATATAGCAGTCATTACTTCTGATTCAGAGGGTAGTAAGAATACAGTTTCAGGGTACTGTGAACCCAACCAGGTTGATTATAGCCCTGATTGTCTATATCCCCTGGTATTATCACATATCATGTCTATCATCATTCCCTATCTCTAATTCTAATACCAACTCAACTGTGCACACAGTATCTGAATTTAAGTTATTGTTCTCTTTCTCTGTATGGCATAATGATAAGTTAATACCAGATACAGCATTCACCTAAGATTGTCTGTCTCTGAGTCAGTCTCCCTTAATTGGTAGAAGTATAAGTCAACCCCAAGGTGGAGCCTCACCTTCTTAGGTACCTCTGAACAGATTCACTGGCACTAGCTCTCTGTAGGTTAATATTCAATTATATAGTAAACTGATTATGATTGAATTGTTGGGAGTTGAGTAACAGATGACCAGAGCCACAGCACCTGTTGAGCCACCTAGACCTGCAGTGTTTCTCCTACTTTGCTTGTTTATTGCCCTAAAGTACATCACAGGTTTCACTTTATCATCACCTCCATCAGTCTCTCCCAATGTGTTCAATCACAGCCTCCAAGTGCATAGGCAAACTGCACTGAGCACAGCCCTTTGTGGCAACTCTAAATGCACTCTATTACCCTCACCAAGTGCACCAAATCCAATTAATCATAGCCTCCAAGGTTCTCAAAGTATATATAATTGCAATCCGGTGACCTACATCCCATTGTGCTCATACTTCATCAGCAGCTAGTTTGGATATAGACTATGTGTAGATGGATAGGATCATAGAACGATAGATATATTGCTACATATAGAACATTTCAATTGAAATACATAAGGGTTGAAGTTGTGAAACAATGAGTAGAAACTACAATTTCCAGATATACCTGCCATATTAACAAAGAATATGTCAGTTTTCTCAGACTGTTCTCCAGTGATTTGAGGTGCTCTGGAGCTTGTCCTATACATTCCTGGGTGATTACCATTTCGTTACATGACTTTCTAAGTTCTTGAAGAATTATCACTACTCTTTAAAGGTGTATCTGAATGGCACTGAATCAGTACTGTTAACTCTAATACATTTTGCCAGTGCTTGTACATACACTTAAAGGCCACTGTAGTGATACAGTTGAATTGGGAATTTGACCACTCTAGAATTCTGGCCCATCAAGTGCTGCACACTCTCCAAAACTTACAGTGATAAAAATACAGTTGTGAATCCATGAATATTACATATTCTATATAACAGAATTCATAGTTACTCTTTAATATACTTCAAATACAGAACCATTGCTACATTTCAATGACCAAATAGAGGTATTGAGCTATAGTATTCGAGTTTAGAATATATTTGTCATTTAACAACAATCTAAATAGATAAATATCAAAGTTCCAAATCATTCAAATGATATACTATGTAAATTGGAACTTTCCAAATTTCCTCAGATTATAAATACAGCCAGATTTGGTAAGTACTCTTCAAAAATTGGTGAGATACAGTTGTCTGGAAATTTAAATATCCTTTTAATGATTACAATATATATATATATTACCAAACCATGCTGTGTAAAGTGGTGAACAGATTTAGAAGCTACGTTAATGTATTGTTTTGGGTTTGAGTAGTTTATATCCTAATAAATTCTCTTTAGTTGGTCTGCTTTCATGTATTATTCATTCAGTATATGCAGATTACATATACTCTTCCTTAGTATCCAATTTGTTTTCATGTAAGATTAAATATACGTTATACTCTATTTATTCCAGAGTAGTTACTTACCTTAAAAGTCTCAGTAAACCCTTGAGTATAATCTCTTGTCAATTTTGCAACCTCCATTCGAGGCATACAGTCTACAAACTCCATTTGTGAATTATCTGATATGTCACACCAATTTTCTAATATATCACAGATTGTACACTTAATGGTATTTGGCAGATATCAATCTACCAAATAACATTTAGGAAATGAAACCTGTATAGCTTTTACTTTAGTGTATTGTGTATAAGTTGAGGGTACTTCATAAGACAAAATTATACAAACATATTTTGCTGTAATTATTATATTTTACCATCAATTATATATGATTGGGTTTTCAAGTCCCATTATATATGTAGATTGATTCACAGCTAAGACAAGGTTAATTGTTGAATTTTGCAAAAATTGTAAGAAATAGTAGTTATGAACTTATATGTAAATGCACAGTATGGGATTTGATACAATTACAACTAGATACTTAAGTAACTTTGAAAGAAACTATGAATGAAACTAATAGTATTTATTTTTATAGATGTACACTAAGAATATCATACTATACTGATTGGTTAGTACTAGTTGTCTACTGTTACAATCCAAATCTCTAATAAAACAGCTTTGCGATTAAATTATTGTTCTGTTTAAATATATATCTTCTTAACTACAGGTATTTTACAATATATAAAATTTGAAAACGTATATTTTGTAGTTGGTATAGTCTATGTTTGGAGTGCATTTAGTCTATCTGCTATCTTTGTACAGACTGGATTATCTGGCAGCAACTACTATATTTAACCAAGGTGTATAGGATAATATATAATGGATAATAGATATTATAATACTGTATGCCGATAACTGTTGTAACTGTAACTGTGATTCTGCACCTGCGTTTGTTCAAACCAAAATTGGTACCAGTAAATTGCATTAAATATTATATTTCCTACTTCATAATGTAATCAATAGAGTAAAATGGAAAACATCACTAACAATATAAAATTGCTTAAAGGTAGATTATATGTAACAGAATATCTAGACATTGTATTTCATAATGAATAAATTACAAATAGTTCATTATTGTAATGTATAACTTAGAGTTAAGTATTTAATGTGAGATTCAAACTCTGTCAAATTAAAAGTTAGTTGTTACAAATTCAAGTGGATTGCTGTATAATACACAACACTTTTAAAATATTGAAGAGAAGCATATTGCCCAATAAATGGAGATAGAAATACTTAGAAGAAATCATTAACATTATGATAACTCTGGGTAGATATATTTACAAAATTTTATGAAATCTATAAATGCGATGTTGATTTCAGAAGCAATACTACTATTTGAAAATAAAATACATCCTCCCCAATAAGGTGATTCCTTCGGTTGCACTCCACCACTTGGATTGAAGATATTGTAGAAAATTCGATGTAGAATTTGAAGTCAACTACAGTATACTAATTGGTAATATCAGTATTGTCGTAGAGAATGTGTAATTTGAAAGCTACCTGAATAACCTTGTTTAAAGCTGAACTTGGATATAATTGCTGAATTTATCTGGGGATTCTTGCTGCTAATGTAGCACTTTGTTCAGATGACATCGCATGACTCAGAGGCCAGCAGGGAGCGGATTTACCTTTCTGAATTGAAAATATTCTTTCTGAGCTGAAATCTGGACTTATTAGAACATAAGTGGCCGATGCAATAGAGATATATCAGAAAGTGAACAATTACAGCTTCCAGTGATGTCGTCACATATAAATTAACATCTGCACTATGGCATGTGGCTATAGTGTACAAGATACCATGGAGGATGGAGTATAATAAAACTAGGTACTGGTGTACAGGCTGATTAGATCTTATTTCTTGGAGTGTAAATGAAGCAATAGAAATTCATCTAATGCCATCATTGTATTAGTATAGTAGTGCACTCAGAATGAGTTTAATATATATTGGTGAAAGAAATGCAATACCAATGTGTCTCAGGCCCAGCTACCAACTCTGTCATTTTCATTACACAAAGCATCTATGTTGGACATAATGCTATGACTATAACTGACTGGAGATTTGATAATGCGACTATTATGGAATATTTCAATATTTCATCAATTGGATACACATATGTGTAATGTACTTTGAAGCTTCTGATGCACCTGATACTGATACTGTTCAGGGATTAGAGAGTTACTGCAATGATACTCAGCAGTTCACCAAGTATTCGGACACCAGATAAGTGCCCAAGGTGGGACATATTGAGCTGATTTGAAGAACAAATATCACTATGCCAAGGACTATGATGTATCTTGCCTCTGTTGTAGTTACCACCATTCTTTATCGATCGACCTTATGACAATGCGACATGTCTCATTACATAATACGATATACACACCTTCACTTACGCCCGTACACACTCGAGTACTCAAGCACACGCCACCGTACAACAGGTCATGAGCCTTTGCGTTTAAAATGTTAACCAATGAGTAACACTTCCACTTTCATTTGTCCAGTGGAGGTCATCGTCATTGCAAAGCGTCTCCAGAAGCTATACGATTACCCCGCAGTCTGTCGTGTTTCTGATGGCGGCTGCTAGACGTCACCTGTACAGTCTGGGAGACTATGATAAGTGATGATTGCGATACAAGATATAACATCTCATTACAGGATGAGTTCAACCATGATCACCATCACCAAGTTCAGTGGCACAAACAGGTACAATGGGCAACCAAGATGGCCCTACTTCTGGAGCAGAAGGAAGTGTATGGTATCATTAAAGGATACGATGACAAGCCGGAAGAGACAGCTGCAAAAGCGACTGGTACAGAGAAGACCGCTTTCGATGACTGGACGAATTGCCATGGGGTTGCCAGATCGACTATCCTGCAGGGCATGGGACCGAGAATGCCAGTGGAATATACTGTCGTCGATGATGCCAAGACGCTCTGGGAGAACCTAGCATCAGTGTACTAGTCAAAGCTGAAGCTCAACATCTTCGAGATTGTCGAAGACCTTTGGAGCATCAACATACAGGACTGTGAAGAGGTCGACAATTACACATTGTGGATCAATCGGAAAGTCAAGGATCGTACTCTCTACGTATGACCAACCACACCAACAACCACTGACACTGATGGCAATATGGACACTACAAAGACAATCGCCAGGATGAGTGAGCAGGTGAATATCATCCACCTACTTTGTGGGATCTGAAGGAACGACCAGTGGAAAGTCATTCTGGAGCTCATGATGGACAAAAATGCCATGATAACCGCCACGCCTGATGTGATTGTCACCAAGCTTGTCGAATAGGAAGCTGCAATTAAGAGACCGAATGGGCTCCCTCCAGACGCTCTGCTCTTTGCAAAAATGGGCGGCAAAGGTGGTGGTAATGGCAGTAAAGCTGGTAATAGCAGCAAAAGTCGAAAGACAGATAAGAGAGAAAATATGGATGATAGGAAAGAGAATGATCTGCAGAAGTGCCTTGTTTGCCAAAGGCGAGGCCATATCACCGAGAACTGCTTGAGCAAGCAACGTGGCAATCCTCCAAAAGCTGCCGACACTGCAGCAAAACCATCGACTGAGACTACTTCGACACTCACCACTTCGATTGAGATCTATTGGATGGAGGCTTACTCAAGTGCTTCATCCAGTGATTGGTTCATCAATTGCGGATGCACGACTGACATCTCTGGATGTCGATCTATGTTCATTACCTATCCCGAATATCCTCCAACAATGTAGAAGGTGAAGGGATTAACTGGGGTCACATTGTTTGCATCCGGATATGGAAGTGTTACGTCGATTCGTCAAGTACCAGATGGAATGATGGAAACGATCATACTCCAAGAAGTGGTGCATTTGCCCGGGTTGTTCAATTTCATCTGACAGTCTCAGTTCATGGACAAGGAAGTGAAAGTCGAACCGGTGAATCACTGTTAGGGGTTCTCCCCTCAGAAATGTAATGGTACTTGAATGTGTCGGAAGGTCTTCTCCATTCAAGATGGATACATAACGCTAGACCTAGACAATACAAGAGGCCAGTCTGATGGTCCTTAGCAGGATTTCAGAAGAGCCTCGTGTCAATTTGATAGCGAGCCCCATTGCTAGTAGATTCATTAACAGTTCATGAATACCATAACGGTAGAACTGATTTGGTGATGCAAAACCCTTGGGTAGTTGTAAGCCTTCAAGGATTAAAGAGATGCCAGTTATTTCTTACCACACTCATTGAACTATTTTAAGTGGGACTAGACACATCGACTGCACTACAGCGACTGACGTGTCAGGCAGACAATAGCCAATATGCAATTATGTGGGATCTGAAGCCACATCCTCTGTTGGAAACGCAAGAAGTTTGGGACTTCTCGGTTGGTGGGAATGCTCTCGGCCTTAGCATGGCGTGTCTGATTGATTGAGGCGTAGGGCAAAGATAAGGTCCCCGCAAACCATACAGTGGATAATCGTCAAATCAAATGTTCATGGAGTTCTGGTGAGTAGTGTTAGCAATGGGTCCGGGTAACCCGCCAGCAGTCCAGATTTGGACTGCAAAAACCGTTCGGTTCGGGTCCAGAACCGTCCAAAAACCTGATCCGCAGCTTCTTGCCAGGCCAAACCCGTACCTGTACCCGTCAACCCGCAGGTTTTGATGGGTTTGGCTAGACCCGTCGGTTCCAATCTCCGGTCCTCGTTTTTGGGTATTTCTATTTATGGTTGCAGTTAGATATGTTACTGTTCTGTGCAAAATATGGTCTTTGGTACATCATTGTCTTTATTTGTTTCATTGGCTGCCTTTATAATCAAAACAAGGAAAGACATGCTTCGTGCTACATTCTGAAGTTAAGTGTGCACGATTTTTTATCTTGCATCATTCGTAAGATTTGAGGTCTAGAACAGCCATATTGATAGTGAAGGAAGTCATTAGGTCAGAAATGGATCAGTTTGCACCTGCGACTGCGTCGACAACATTTGGAAAGCTGATGGAGATACATAATAGCGTCAGCAGAAAATCGCAATGGCACAAGGATCATCAGGAGCCTAAAGTAGCCTCACGAGATTTGCATACGGGAAACCACCGCTTCACATATTCATATCGGCTCTCACAACTGATGCGATACCAGATTCGTCTCCGATTAAGCTATCGAAGCCTGTTCAACCCGTAAGCTTTTACCCCTGCACATTTCCTCCCTACCCACCTACCATACAGGAAATGAATTCAGAGGAACATATCGTATTGGCTCGTAGGTTATCGGTACACTACCTTTACAATATGTGATTATTGACAATACATCTGCACAAAACATTCTTGGTGTATCTACTTTAACACGTGTCCAGATTTTTCATATTTCAGTGACTACATTTTGAGACATGATAATTTGTCTGTGCTTCTGCAAGGGTCCTACGGGCAGTACAAACGTTCTAGACTCCAAACCGAGTTGATTGACAACAGATCAAAGCGATATCGTCCTGCCTCTTACAGATACGTGAGAACTTGCAATCTAAACTCAAGATAAAATTTACTTACAAAGTTTCACTTGGTAATGGTATATGAGTCATAGTAGGAGCGGTCAATGCACAACGCGAATCTGTATGAATGACCACCATCATGTTGCATTCATCCATACATCCAACTACATCACTCTGCGTTCAGACCAGGTGCACATAGTCAGCATTGTGAAAATTGCTTATAGTAGGTCATGGAAATTGAGGAGATCGAACTGGATATGGCAAATTGAGCAAGTTGGGCAATATTTATGAAAAATCAGTGTATGGATCTACATGCAGTCAATTGCCAGCCGAAAGAGCTGGAATGTCACAGTGCTACGTTATCCATTGCTCAGAGAACATGTGTCTTGGTTGATCAGAAATTCATCCACCACAAAGCTTTTGCATGCCACTGAGTATTGATACAAATTGTACATTGGCTGTCAATAATGACTATATGATGATTTGTACACAATTATTATCCATAAAACAACAGTTAGGACATGTTTATGATGAGTGTGAATAGAGCATCAATGATTTTTGGTCTTGTAAGTAAGTTAATTGGACAGCAAGTTGCATGCTGTTATTCATAACACAGCTATTGGCAGCCCTGAGAGGCAAAAGACAAAGGGACACAGATACAGCCCAATGCTGAAAATGAGAGTAAACGGAGTGACAATGATTTTTGGTTTTGTATGTATGTTAATTGGAAAGCAATTTGCTCATAGTTATGCATAACCAATGTATTGGCCGCCTTTAAGCCAAAAGAGAAAGCGACATGGTAACAACCCCATTCTCAAAATGAGCGTCAACGGAGCGTCAATGATTTTTGGACATGTAATCAACGTTATTGGGATGTGCTTTGCTGGTTGGTATTCATAATCAACAGATTCGCAACCTTTATAGGCAAAAGAGACCGCGATACTGTGACCGCCACATTCTGATACTGAGCATGAACGGAGCATCAATAATTTTGGTGTAAGTAAGTTAATTGGAAAGTGATTTGCTCCCGGTTATCCATAACCAACGTATTGGCAGCCTTTATAGGTAAAAGGGAAATCGACAAGGTAACTGCCACATTCTTAAAATGAACGTCAACGGAGCGTCAATGATTTTAGGTCTTGTAAGTAAGTCAATTGGGAAGCGATTTGCTCGCCGTTATCCATAATCAACTTATTGTCAGCCTTTATGGGCAAAAGAGAAACCGAAATGGTCACAGCCCAATTCTGAAAATAAGCGTCAACAGAGAGTCATTGATTTTGGGTGTTGCATCTTGTATAATTGAAGGGCCATGCTACGGCTTGTACCCATAATCGGAGTATTGGGCTCTTTGATAGTCCATATGGTGAATATCAATGTCGCGACACCTAAAAATGAATCTCAACATAGCATCAACAGAGCACAAACAGAGTGTCAACAATTTTGGGTGTTTCATCTGGTATGATCCAAGGGCTAAGCTACAGCTTTTATCCATAATCGAAGTATTGGCCGCCTGTATAGGCAAGCTGGTTAATGACATTGTCACTACATGAAAAGATGAGTGTTAACAGAGCGTGAAAAGAGCGTTAAGAGAGCGTCAACTGAGCATCAACAAAGCATCAACAGAGCATCAACAATTTTGGGGGTTGCATCTTGTATAATCCAAGGGCAGTGGTATTGCGTTTACCCAGAATTGAAGTATTGGCCGCATTTAGGGGCAATATGGTCAGTGTCAATGTCACTACGACTGAAATTGTGCGTCAACAGAGCATTAACAGAGCATCAACAGAGCGTCAACAATCTTGGGTGTGGCATCTTGAACAATCCAAGGGCAGTGATATGGCATTTACCCATAATCAACGTAATGGCAGCCGTTATGAGCAAAAGAGATCGCAATATGGTCATATCCCCAGTCTGAAAATGAGCGTCAACAGAGCGTCAACGAATTAGTGTGTTGCATCTTGCATAATCCAAGGGCTGTACCACAGCATTTATCCATAATCGAAGTATTGGCAGCCTTTATAGGTAATATCGTATGTGTCGATAGCGCAACTCCTCAAAATGAGCGTCAACAGAGCGCCAACAGAGCATCAACAGAGCGTCAACAGAGCATCAACACAGCGTCAACAGAGTGTCAACAGAGTGTGAACAATTTTGGGTGTTGCATCTTGAATAATCCATGGGCGCTGCTACAGTATATACCCAGAATCAACATATTGGGAGCCATTATGAACAAAACAGGTCGCAACATGGTCACAGCCGCAGCCTGATAATGAGCGTCACCAGAGCGTCAACGAATTAGTGTGTTGCATCTTGGATGATCCAAGGGCTGTGCTACAGCATTTACCCATAATCGAAGTATTAGCAGTCTTTATAGGCAATATCGTATGTATCGATTCAGCTACACCTCAAACTGAGCGTCAATACAGCGTCAACAGAGCGTCAACAGAGCGTCAACAGAGCGTCAACAGAGCATCAACCCAGCGTCAATAGAGTGTCAACAGAGTGTCAATGATTTTGGGTGTTGCATCTTCTATAATCCCAGGGTTCTGGTATGGCATATACACAGAATCAACATATTGGCAGCCGTTATGAGTAACAGAGATCGCGACATGGTCATATCCCCAGTCTGAAAATGAGCGTCAACAGAGCGTCAATGAATTAGTGTGTTGCATCTTGTATAATCCAAGGGCTGTGCTACTGCATTTACCCATAATCGAAGTATTGGCAGCCTTTATAGGCATTATCGTATGTATCGATACAGCTACACCTCAAAATGAGCGCCAATACAGCGTCAACAGAGCGTCAACAGAGCATCAACACAGCGTCAATAGGGTGTCAACAGAGTGGCAATGATTTTGGGTGTTGCATCTTGTATAATCCCAGGGCTCTGCTACAGCATATACCCAAAATCAACGTATTGGCTGCCGTTATGAGCAAAAGAGGTCGTGACATGGTCACAGCACCAGTCTGAAAATTAGCGTCAAAAGAGCGTCAACGATTTTGTGTGTTGCATCTTGCATAATCCAAGGGCTGTGCTACTGCATTTACCCATAATCGAAGTATTCGCAGCCTTTATAGGCAATATGGTCTGTAGCAATGCCACTACACCTCAAGAGTCAATGGAGTCTCCACAATTTTTGGTCCTGTAAATCAGGTAACTGGTAAGTGATTTGCTCGCTGCTAACAATAACTGACGTATTACCACCCAGTATGCACAAAAGAGACAGTGACCCGGTCACGGCGCCATTCTGACAATATCCGTCAACCCAGCGTCAACTGAGGGTCATCAATTGCTGGTGATGCAGATCGGGTAATGAAGGCATCGCAGGGATTTTGGAGCTTATATTTGAACTATTGACCTCCTCAATGGTCAAATATACAAATCATTAAAAGAAAAACATGAATTAAAATATTGTGGATCTCGCAACATGCAAAACATGCAAAATGTGATTCCAGGATGTCGAATAATCAATTTTAATTGAATACCATAATCAAATCGCAAAGGCAAGTATGGTATATGTATTTACAGATGGACCCACTGTACAATCGGCAGAGAACCCGCCTATTTCAGACGGGTAGGGAGATATCAATTTAACCGTACCACAATTGACAGTTCGGGTTTGCTGACGATCAGGACCGCCAATCTGGCTCCGGTTCGGTTCCGACCCGGACCCGGACGTGAAGTGGCGGTCCAGAACCGTTGCTAACACTCGTGGTGAGCCACCACGCAAATCTCTGAAACTGATAAATCAATAAGCCTGTATGGTTGCGGTTTTGTCTTAATATATATTAAGCAATCTTATAAAGCCCTCCAAATAACCACCACGTCAGGCAAGGAGAGGTTTCAACTATCCCACAATACGAATTGAGAGACATCTAAGTTGAAGTTACTGTTTGATTGCATCTTATTGTGGATGATGGCCCGAGAAGGAGTATAGTGCTTTAAAACCAATCATGGAAGAACATGATAACCTTCGGGAAGTGTGGTCGTATGAAGAGAGATTAAAGTTTAATTCGGAGTACGCTAATATAAGACAGATGAAATCTTAGCAATTCTTGATGCTGATGATGGGCCCTCGGGGGAGAGTAATTCTTTAAAACCAATCATGCAATAATAGAAAGCTATAAAGAGACAGCAATGCTCCGGCATTGAAAAGGACAGCCTCACAAGCCTGAACAATACCTACCTGTGAAAGAGGCTGAAATATTATTCAGTTTTCAGTTCATATTTATTATGATTATTATCCGCAAGTATATTCGTATCATATATTAGGATTGTATGCGGCTCCCCCACACCATGGTCAACCTCAAATTCAACAATGAGTACGACGTGATATTGTTTACCTTATCCGTATTGCTGAATCGATTTGAAAAGGATGATGGATTATTTGTAGCACAGTGTATTTGGTAGCTGGCAAGTATTATCCAGTTTGCTGAGATATTAACATATTACCGACATTACAAAGTGTTCCCTTCAGATTACGTCAATGATGTGGTAGTAACACCTTTACTGAAGCATGGGACATTGTCACCGGAATACAAAATATCTATATTAGATATTGGCGGAAGTAATAGTCAATCCGATCCTGATTCAAGCAGGTATCTTCCTGAACAACAAAGCAATAATCATTCTCGATTAAATACGACCCGCTCTGAAAAGACCTTTAGTAATAAGAAAGTTAATTATTCTAATTCTGATTTACAGAAAAGATTCAGAAACCAAAATAAGATGGAATGTGGTTGCACCTGAACCTTTCTCAAAATCGGAGCTTTGGAGTATTGAGGGAGGTTGCGCTTCAGACGTAATATTGCCGATAGTATCTGAACGCCAGATTTATGAAGGAAATTGGAAGAGCGAATTTGTGAAGATATGTGTCGATTTGGATTCCACCATCAACAGGCAAAATATGATCGCCACAATATCAATTAATCACTCAGATTAATTATCTGAGTATACTTTGCATTATTATTCAATCAGCATGATTAATTATACAAATATGTCTTACGATATTAACTATCGAGTTAATCATACCACGAGAAATCCATAAGAACTAAGGCCATGTACCCAGTATGGATACTTAGAAGGAAGCACCCCTGTAACAATCACTATGGTCTCAACCTCTACCATTGCCATGGCAAATTGATTGCAACTGCACCGCAGGTAGATGGGCCATTTGTTCTGGATCAAGCTGTGGAATTGACTGAATACACCGATATGAATGACAGCAGCCTGCTGCCACTTTAAATGACTGGGCATGTATCTTGACATGATGCGCAGAACCGTATGTTATGGCACCACCGCCTGGCACACAATGATCATATAGCCTACGAGATCTTGCCGATGATGAACCATTCTCTGGGAATGAATAGGAACTGTAATTCTGAGAGTTGCATCAAGCGCAAGTCAGCTCAAAAGCCCTTCAGTCGCACAACTTGCTGTGCCACTGAGCCTCAGCAGCTCTTGCACTCGGACATATGCAGTCCCCTGTAAACATCCATCGGAGGAAGTCGGTTTATGCTGCTCTTCAACGACAACACCACAAGGCATAGAGATGAGTATGTATTGAAGTTCATGTCGGAAGCCCATGAGAAATTCAAAGAATGGAGGGCTCATAGATAAGAGGAGTCGGGCAACCAACTGAAGCGATTACGTACAGATGGAGGTGGTGAGTATACCTCCAAGGAGTTGACAGAATACCTAAAATCAGAAGAGATCTTCAAGGAAACAAGTACTCCTTACACTCCGATGCAATCGGTAGTTGGCAAGACTTTGTAGAAGAGTTGGCATGCGTCCTGGCCAAAGCTATCGTTGAAGCATTTCCATGTGGTCAGATGCTTGCATTTTGTGCACGTTCCGAATCAGAAACAAAAGAAGCTGGATTTCAGCGCCACTCCCGGCCAATTCATTGGGTACAGCATATCGACTAAGCAGTACTTTGTATACTACCCATTGGGGAAGACACTTCACCACTCCAGAGAGGAGATATGCAGTGAAGGATTGCGTTACACAGCACAGAACACTGCAGACAAAGCGATCTTGAATGAGCACATCTACAGAGGTGTCATTGCAGAACCCAAACCCACAGAGGACCAACCAACCAAACATCAAATGGATGAGTCATTTGAGGACGATCCACCTCCGGAGCCTCCAAAGCCAACAAGAAGTTACGAGAATAGGCTGACTTTGAGTCGTCACTTGGAGATGCATCGAAGCCGCCAGCCGAAGGGACTCACCAAAACCACGCTTCGGAGTTGGCAGAGTCTGCACAATTGGCTCTCGAAGATGAGGAATTCGAGGATATAATTCCCATCTACCCTGCAGCTACCATCTCCCACGCTTCAAAGTGTTACAAAGCAGGAACTGATTCTCTGCTCACCGAGAAATGAGATATGGCGATGAATGCACAGTTAGATGCAATTGGTCAGCATCATGTGTTTGGAGATTTTGTGGAGCTTCCGGAAGGGAGAAAGGCCTTGCCAAGTCAATGGGTATACAAGATCAAGCGCGATAGAGCAGGCAATGTGCAGCAGTACAAGGCCAGGCTAGTCTGTGGAGGAAATAATCAAATCAAAGATATTACCTACCAGGCTACTTATGCACCGACCTCTCGCTTGGGCCACATTAGGCTGGCCCTTGCCATCGCTGCCAAGTATGATCTCGAGATCCATCAAATGGCCAAATGCACAGCTTTCTTGGGAATTGACTTGGAGGAAGAGATCTATCTGAACCCACCACAGGGATACTTTTGTTTGCTCTAGAATGGGAGCCAATACAACCATCAAAGATCAATGACTTCGCAGAAGATGGTACCCCGCTTGAGAAGGTGTCTTTATGGCCTGAAACAGTCTCCGTACGATTGGTATGTCGCTTTTTAGAACTTCGTGATCTCGATTGGGTTCGTGGCATCACTCGTCGAGAGAGGACTGTATGTGCTCCATGATCAGAAACAAGGCATAGTCGTTCCTGCAGTCGTTCTCTATGTCGATGATCTTCTCATTATTCCTAACAAGGGCTTCATTGGGCAGATCAGGGGCGAGATGAACAAGAGGTTGTGCATGCATGATCTTGGGAGTGTCTCGTTTTATCTCAACATGCACCTCGAACGCAATTGAGACCATAACCCGATCAACATCCATCAGCACAGCGACGTTTGGACGATCTTTGCGAAGTTCAGATTGGGCAATTCAAGGCCAGTTGCCACGCCAATGGCAATGAAGTTTCACAAGAGGAAGCCCGACAACGAAGCAAGTGATCCGACCATATACCAATCGATGATTGGGAGCCATAGGGATGTAATGACTTCCACCCAGCCTGATATCGCATACGCCATTGGAGTTCCCAGCCGCTACAATCACAACCCAGCAATGAGCATATGGTAGCTCTGAAGTGCATGTTTTGGTACCTCAATGGCATGAAGGACTGGCGACTGTGTTTCAAAGGTGCACTCAGAGGAGCACTTGGAGAATGTTCACTCGGAGGCGAACGAGATGATGCACTTAGATATTTTGTCGATTCGGACTACGCTGGAAGCCTCGATGACCACCAATCGACAGTGGACTGGTTATCACCTTCTGAGGAGCGGTAGACTGGAGATTGAGAAAACAGAAGTCGACAGCCCAGTCCATGACCAATGCCGAATACTATGCCTTCAGAGTTGACTGCATGACACTCACACAGATCTCCCATCTGTTGGATGAGCTCAGCATCCGTAGTATCCCTCACGTGTTCTCCACTTCACAGTTACTGATAGCGAGTACCAAGAACAGAATAGACCCCAGGACTGCAGTTGCACACATTCCAATCAAGTACTATCTTGCTGCAGATATGGCTAGAGATGGAGAGATCGACTTGAGCTAAGTACCAACTGCTAAGATGCTCGCCAACTGCTTCACAAAGCAACTGCTGAAGCCTGCCTTCTGGAAGCCATGCACTGCAATTGGAATGATCGGGATTGGAATCTGGAAATGCACTCGGGATTGGACTTAGAAATAGACATGGAAATGGCTATGGAAAAGGTATTGGAATTGGAATTTGAAATGGCATCGGGTGTGCAGTCGGAAAATAAATTGTTCAGGCACATTGGTCTCAAGGAGATCCACAACACTTGATTGGCTCCTCTTCTCCTTTTTTACTGTTATGTGTTTGAAACAGATGTTATAGCCGTCCTGGAGCAGTGTTGAGCCAATTGGAAGTACAGCTATCACTGTGCCAAGGACTATGATCTATCTCGCCTCTTTTGAGGTTAGCGCCATTAGTCATCGATCAACCTTCTGTCAATGCAACATCTCTCAGTACATGATATGTCAGACACACCTTTGCATTCACCTGCACACACTCGACTACTCGATCACACACCACCATACAACTGGTTACTCATGTGAATAATTGTCATTGAAATGACTGTTCGGTTGAACTTTACTGTAAAGAGCTCAGTAAAATCCTCGCAAAGCGAAGCAGTTAATTAGAAGCATTCAGGACTCAATGCCTAGTCTATATATCAGCATGAAATGTGCAAACTTGATAGGTTTTGTAGGTAGACTTTTCAGTCAGAAGGTTACAGTAGAGAATGGTGGATGTATAGTATATGTTAGCATGGCTCATACTACAGGTGCACCCATCTCCAGCTCTATATTGCTCAATAAGTATATGGGGAGACTAGTGTTAGGAACAGTTCCATTTTCGGACCGTTTCTAATGTAGCGGTTCCAAGAAAACCTTGAACCAGCTGGTCCGGTCCGGGTTTGTACCAAACGGTTACCTCAATTAAGTCCATGAATATTGATCACAGGATTTATTGTTTGGTGTATAAAACATGCAGCTTCGGACGGCGCATCTTTTAGTGGTCTCTGATTTTTGATATCTTCAAAACTGAGCAAGCTGTTTTGAAATTATTGCCATTTTCGGCCCAAAAACGAAGTTTTTGGGCTACCGCTTGCTGAGATTTAAAGATATCAAAATCGGAGATGGCCAAAAGATGCACCGTGCGGAGCTGCATATTTTACCTACCAAACACTAAACTCTCTGATTAATATTTGTGGTCTTAATCTAATGGTTCGCTTAAAGAATTGTCGATTTGTAGTGGGGTAAAGCAGTTGCCACGCAGACCTATAAAACCGGCCAGGTCCAAAACTGGAACCGTTGCTAACACTAGGGGAGACTATATTCTACTTAGATTTAATATTACTTTTCTAGCATTTTACACAATGAGTACCACTGATAGATGATAGCAGATTCAGTTTGTTGAAAGGCAGTTATGATGGATGTCAAGTTGGGGCTGGTAATGATATAATAATCCATAAATAGATATATTACAGTTCTTTAAATATACAAGATTGGTTAAAATATCCTACAGTAGTGTTAAAACTAAGTAATAATAAACAAATATAGGGTTCAATAAAAGAATAGAACTTCCAGAAACATCCTACTAGAAGTATTAATCCGTTATATGTATTTATGTACTTCTAGTTTGGAGTACGTAAATTCCCATCTTTTAACTTTATGAGTTAGCAAACATCAATAGTTAACGCAGATAGAAATAGTCTCACATTAATGTATATTATTTCAATTCTGAATCTAATATATATTTCTGGGTTTATTGTGTTCAATGTAATAGTTGTTTTGCGGACTAATTGATCTTTTTGTATTTATGAAATTGTTAGCTGTTATTTTATAATCCTCATGTTGTAATCTACTTGGTATTGAAAATAGTGAAAGAAAGTTTTAGGGGATCACTCTTACAAGAGATGATGGTAATGTTACTTGTAGATTACATACCAAATCTATTGGGGCTATATAGAACTTTTTAGCAATTGCATAAGAGCTTGTGCCAACATCTCTAGTCAGCTAGTGAAGCTATTCTTTATAGCAGTAGACTTGAGCTATATGTTTGTTGAGTAGTAGACCTCAGGTGGTATACTAGCAGTTAGATATAAAGTGATACAATGATTTTGCTTTAGCTGTAGTATTTAAAATCAGATATATTAGTGGTGCAGATAATAATCAACCACATCTACTATGTCAAACAAGTAGAACAACTAGAGGTAAGTTTTAAATCTGACTGATTACCTTGACAGCAGGCTTAATACAATATGTGAATTAGTGAAATATCAGTTTCTAACCTGCTCAGAAACAGAAACATCTCTAGAAATCACCCACTTATCCAGTATTCAATGCCTAAATATACAATATCTCAGACATTAGTGGTGTTGGCTGATAATAACAGGGCAGGAGTGAATCTAGCCATTGGTGTGAGCAAGTTTCCATTGCAATATCATCAACTAGATTGGCAAACCAAAAGTGGTTACGGCAGATATCTTTGAAGCAAGTGCCGATAAATGCATTATGAGATGAGATATGAATGAATGTTCATTGAAGTACTGTCATGCAATGATCTGGCAGAACATTAATAACTGTAGAAATAGAAGGCGAGAAGTCCAATTCAAAATTGCAATTAGTTATATTCGTAGTAGTTGATATCATGCAAGTGATGGCATCACTGGGTATGAGTAACTGTTTAGAACCAGTTATGCATCAATACAATAACATAGAGGGAAGCATGGCTATATCAATGACTAATTTGGGGAAGTAGCAAATCCAGCTTGCCGATATGATATCATACGAGCTTGATATCATAATACAAGCATTTGCTGCTGTTTCATCCTCACTATTGCACGACATACAGACCGTATTGTAGGGTTAGTGATGTGAATACGCTCTATCAGCATTCAACAGCGAGAATGCTAGCAGTCAACAATATACAAAGGTATTCTTTATAAATTTATCCACTATTACGTTCTCCACAGCTACTCATAACACGATACCTAGTTACTGTCTGGACACGCAGTGACGACAACTGCATTTGAATATATGATTACCTTATGTAGCATAATATATCTCATTATTGAGGCTGAGAAATAGTCAAATACTCCTCATTGTGTACAATACTGAACAAATTTGGTCTGATTCAGAGATGTCCTATACTAATATAGTTTCAGCAGTTCACATAACCTCCATAAATACCAGAACGTTATCCCAGAGGGAATACAGGTCAATAATAGTCACAATGTGTTGTTTCCTGTGGTGATTCAGTACCGTTGGGGATATTCTTGACATTATGAAGAATATGCTGATGAATCAGCCACTGCACTCAGATGAATCAGTTCTGAATGAGTTATATGAATTTTGATTTTCAGGTAGCAGAGAGCTGATATGTATAAAGGTAATACTAACTTGTATTATGCTGTATTGTCATCCAGAGACAATACAATTGATATTGTCAATATGTAGCTGAATGTTCACTGCTGATTGTACAGCTCTTCTGAATTTCAGTGTATAGTACATATTTGAAAGGAAATTGATACAGACTCTAAAACAGAGCGGAGAATTAATGCAAGTTTTTACATTTTAAATGATTCGGTGCATAACCTGATTCAGAAAATGCAAACTTTTTTTTGTAACTTCTGATACTAGAAATGATTGAACCTTGACATCTCAATGGCAGCAAAAGATAATTACCATATGTATTATGTTTTTCTCACTCCAAACTATTAATGTACCAAAAAGTGATAAATATTAAACAGAAATTTCTTGTCTGAATATAGAGTATAATAATCTATATTTTCAAAATGTCCAGAAGCATTAACAAGCTTCACATTTGGCCTATGGAATGAATAAAGTAGTAAATCCTTTCCACCTAAAGCCTGCAACACTAAATCGAAAGCAATATAGTCACTTGCAAATACAAATTAAGTTGATATCATTAGTTGTTGATACAGATCCTGCTTAATTCTCCATGTCTCAGAAACAGCAGGTAAAGCAATATTTAAATATTTACACAGTCAATACTTATGCTCCTCCTCGGACTTTATGTTGAATATATTCATCAACTACATTTAATACAATATTTATTAGTATCTATTGCTGTCTCCAATATTCTGCCTATCAAATACTACAACCAACTGGAGTGTATTACAATTGAAGAAGATTTTGGATACTGAACAGCCATATTTATGAAGCAAAAATTGAGAAAGCTAGAATAACCACATTTTGAAAGCTGTCAAAAATATCACTTTTATGACCCTTCTCTGGTGCTATATCCCTATCTATTCTTCGAATTGTGGTACTTACCTAACATTTAATAATAAACTCTCTGAGGTGTATTATTCTGAAGCAGTTGATTGGAATTTACTGAATACTTTTCAAAATAACCACTACGCATAAAATTTTACAATCGAACTTGGTATAGAAAATCAATTACAATTCATACTATAAGTGTATGTAGTATGCAGAATGTCTAATTTGCCACAAACAGGAGATAAACATTTAGCATCAATACTGTGATATTTTGATTATATGGTATATATAAAATGATCTATCACCAATTCAAATGGTGCATTTCTAGTTGTATGATATATAACGACAGTGGTTCGCTGACGAGTATGCAGTAATATAATCGAGTATGTACTGAATTGATTAGTCAATTCAGTACTTCTTTGCAAATATTCATAACACGTATCACTATTAAGTATAGTTTACAACGTTATACCAGATATAATTTGTAATATGAATAATTTATTCAAGTAATATTGTGCTTCAAATAAATTGTAATTAGTATGTCAATAGTATATTCACTACATCAACAGGTATGCATAAGATTTGATTTGGTTAAATCAAGTATTTTATTAGGAGATATAGTTGGAAGTTGATACTATACAATTACTACAATAACATGGCATAATCTGGTCATACCATCGATATAGATCTGAATACATTGTCACAATCTCTCCTTACATTACTGTAAATATATCTTTCACTGAGAAGAGCAATTTAAAATCTGTTATGAAATAAACGGATATATTTAGTTGGAAATTAAGCAGGATTGTGTATATTGCACAAAGCTGTTTCAGTTATTGACTTTCATAATTGCCAACTACATATTTGATAGTACAATTTACTTTGACTCTAGCTTCTTGGTAGAATTATACCATAGAATTAACTAGATTACATGTATCAGAAGGAAAATCCAAGGAGAATAGCTATCCACTGTATTCCTATGTAGCATAGACCAAAACAAACATCATGTAAATGGAGTATTGTAATGCCACAGCTGTACGTGACGTGTCTAAGGCCGGGTAACACGCACTGTATTCATCGTTGGCTCGCCAGAAGCAGTAGATCTGTAGCGATTAACTTAAATCACTTACCTTTATTCAATTCTATATTACTGTCATCCACATTTGGCACTCTATTTATTGGGTATCCTTCCTATAATGCCATACTCAGGTGTATGCCTGGAAACAATTCTAACACTTACAATTTCGGACATGTTTCACATACAGAATGTCATGGATAGGCACTGTCCGATACATTAGAATACACATTGTACTAACGATATATCATATGCATTTGAGAGAACTGTTTGCATCAGCAATGTGTCTTGAGTTATCTAATGAATAGAGATTGACTGAATTTGATCTGATTTGGTGTGGATTCCAGAGGCCATTTGGGCAGTGGCGCCTTGCGACACCTACAGATCAGAAAGTATACTTACCTGAGATCCACAAATTGCAGATACCAAAAAAGGCATGAATTGTGCACCAAATTCATGTTTATTGTAGCAGAGACAATTCTGAATCAATTCCAGAGAACAATCTGCAGGAGATCAGTCAGTGACCCAGTCAGTTGAAGTGAATTGCAATAAATGAATCCTATAAGCACATGGAGGCTACAAATTGCACCACTGATCTGTTTGTATGAGTTATCATCCAATTAAGTCGATTGATAATTACAGAGATAATTCTATAGCCAATATGCCACTGAGAGCCACAACCCTGGCAATGTAGAAGTTGATCCTACAGTAGTTGACTGTTTACGATAGGTAATTGACAATAGTTGGTCACTTCCCTCCACCAGTGTATCTACTGAGGATCAGGGCAGATACACCAAATCCGCGCAATTCATGTCAATGCACACTTCTGATGACAGTTGCACTTAAGACTACCTTTTACTAAAGTCAATGTTATCATCTATATTAGGGATAATGTTAGCAGCTTACTGCAGCGGCTATGGAAGTCATGCAAGGTTATATACAGTTAGTGAGTAATTGAATTGACCATGATTGGTAATATGATTACCAATACTATTACCAGCATTGTTGGTCTATTAAAGGTCAGAGTTCAAGATAGCACAGCAGCGATCGCAGATTATAAGGGAGCTCTGCATGCAATGTCTATGTACCACCGAACACTCTAATATTGCTAGCCGGTATGATTTGTGACAACCATTGTCAAGTTTTGCAACTGAGATCTGATTAGACGACCACACTCAATTGTAATACGAGGAGAGGAAGCTATCTGCACATAGACTATTCAATTCCATAAAATATACACCAATAAGCGAATACAGATGTGCCCATATGATGGCTTACAAAGTGTGTTTTAGAAATCGAAGGGAGGTGATTATTATTTGTAGCCAGGATGCTCAGAATGCATATGGCAACCGGGGGTTGGACCATCTAGGCACTCTCTGGAGACCAGCAGATTTACCTTGTATTTAAGGTGGGGAGGTTCAATAGATATATCAATCCCCACATGGGAATGGACATTTTTTGGTTGTCACACAGTCCAACTGAGTGAGGAATGGACAGTACTAGGGTGTCCGAATTCCAATCAGGCATGACAAGAACATGATTCACCGAGTGAGCCTATCCATGTACATGGTGGTAACCATGGTGCATACACTGTGTGAGCTGGAGACTAATTGCAGCTGCTTTGGTACCAAGCCAGGAATCCTAGTGTTGACATGTGCAGCAGTTAACTAATGGCTATAAGACCCCATGATGAGCGGAACAGGTGGCAGTGGACCGGGCAGGCCATCAGGTATACCCTAGGCATGTACCTGGATCACGGCTAGTGTGGAGGCCCGTTGGGAAGATGGCTGTACATTATATATTTAAAAAATTGAAGCTAATGCTACAGACGATTTACTGGCCAGTGAGCAGGTCATTCGGACATCCTTCCTAAGTGTGGGAAATTGTGTAGGGCTGCTGGAACTGACTGTGGAAAGCAACTCAATGGTGAGATAGATACCAGTGCACTGGATGGACAAGCAAGGAGCAGTGGTGGTGGTTGTGGTAGCAGAGTGTACTAACAATAAAGATCTGGAATAACTGCTACTGGCTCACCGAGGCAGGCAGGGAGTGCTGGATGGCGGGTCTTGGTGCTATTGAGGCAAACTATTTCAAATCTGGGCTCCTGTATATTTTGTCATACAGCTTGATATTTAGTACAAAGTGCAAACTAATGTTTCCAGATGTAGCTGGAGGAAGGACAAATATGGTGCCAACAGACGATAAAGGACTTATTCTGATTGCAGCAATATACTGAGATTTGGTGGTGATGATTAGCAGAGCCATGGCAGAGACACTCCGGCTGCATCTGTTACTTGACCATTCAATTGATTTGGAGCCCGGCTACAATTTGGAATATGTGTAGATTAACAATGTATTGGAGTTGAGTTGAATGGAGTTGAGTTGAATGGAGTTGAGTTGAATGGAGTTGAGTTGAATGGAGTTGAGTTGAATGGAGTTGAGTTGAATGGAGCTGAGTTGAATGGAGTTGAGTTGAATGGAGTTGAGTTGAATGGAGTTGAGTTTTATGGAGTTGATTTGAACAGCATTGAGTTTAGTGGAGTGAAGCAGTATTGCTGCAATTGTGTGGAATGAGATGTACTCAAGAAGCTGAATTGTGGATTTTGGCAGAAAGATCCCATGCCACATGGATAGATTGGTTAGTGGGTAATATCTGATGATGGACAATAAGTCACCAGATGGATTATGGAACTGAAATGAAGAGTCAATGGAAGACGGACAGTATGGAAGTCCGTAATGATGACAGTTAAAGGACTTACTGAAATACAGGAAAGGACATAGAATGCTGCCTGTATAAGCACAACAATACAGAGAGTGGAAACGAATGGCTGGAAATAACTGGATCAGAGCACAAGCAAGATTGTAGCCGGAGATGGATCACAGCCCCAGAGGGATAGTGGCTGGAGATGGATGACAAGAGATAGATCCCGTCCAGAGATGGAAAGTGACCAGATACCTATTGCAACTGGATATGAATTGTGACTGGATCTGGATAGTGGAGGGATATGGATTGCAAACAGGTATGAACCAAGGACATAAGGTGGATGATAGTACACGGATGACGATCCCATTCCTTCTGTTGATCAAGATATTGAGGTTATGCGAAGCTATACAATTTGTGAGATCACAGCTGTGATTTTCAATTATTCACTGACAATGGAACACAGATTGGCATGTGTAAGATATGCCGGTGGCATGGGTGCACCGAGTATTATCTGAAACACTGATCAGAGTGTGATTGGGAGCAATATCCAACGCACTATTCTGAGCACTATTCAGAGATACCCAACCATGCACATAGACACCAGAGTTCCTATTACAGATACGATTCGAAGTCAGATTCTGATGTATGCCTATATCGCCCATACATCAAAGGCTGTAAGAGATCAATCTCTGGTGCAGAAACAATCTCTAAATAGGGGAATAACAATCCCAGATTGCAACATCCCCGACCACATATAACTACTGTACCAGAAGTGCAGGAAAAAAACCCCTTGAAACACATTCACCAATAGTGACATGATTGCAATCCCACCTACAGATAAATTGAGATGCTATATTGCCAAGTTTCAATCCTGAATGGGATTCTGACTCAATCTCAACAATCTTGACATAGAAAGCTGCTGCTGGAAATCAACTTCAGAATCAAGCATATATAACCAGTTTTGCACCTGAAGAGGGTGTAATGGATTAATTGGATGTGGACCGATGACATATAAAAGGCGGATGGCCATATCAGAATCAAATCGAACCACTGCTGCAATTAATCATCATACCGGAAGTGCTGGGAGGAAGTACCTCTAGATGAAATGGCAAGCAAACTCAGAAAACAACGATGTGGATACCCAGACAAGTGACAGCATGCACACCTGGAGAAGAACTGGAAAGCATACCCAGAGGAAAGCCAGCAAGCACAACCAGCAATTGGAGTTAAGTGCATTGAGCACAGGGTAGATGTCAAGTGTATGTACAGGTTCACTGACTTGGAAGATGATCAGTGCAACTGCACGAGTCCATAAGAGATGATGACAAGACCAACCAAGTCTGATAAATGGCAAACGAGTGCATCAATGTCTACCGAAGCAGTTCCAAACGAGATGAAAATGGATTTCCGAACGTAGTAAATAGTGTACTACACAGTGTTTCAGAGACGGTTACCCAATCACATCCAAACATGATCATGATCGTTGGGGTGACGATCTGGATTGAATAGAAGATTTATAGGGAACCTTCGACAGAAGGCACCGATGGGCCTGTTTGGCCAACAGTTGACCGAAATTAATTCTGAATGATCTTACTAAAACACTATATGTATGCTTTGAGGATGCTAAGGGAGCAGGAATAGTTCCCTCTGATGGGAACTGTGGGAGAGCCACCGGCTGCACGAGATGATTAGAGTGATCAAGACTTGCTGATGAAGCAACGCTCCAGGGTGCAAGAAAGTGGCAACGTGCATGAATATATATATCGTATGAATCACCGTTTCATTAGAAGCTTCTGAGATTGATACGAGGTCATACATGATTTGCCATCATTGCTATGATATCAAGAGCCGAAGCTCCAATGAATACCAAGAAAGCAGCAAGAATGATCAATAACAGGGTGGGCCTACAGAGTTGTTGACGACAAACTGAGAGAGGTCCAGTACAAGCCTATTTGGCATGATCGTAAGGATTACTACTTACAGGGATACTTACATGTACGACATACCGCTGCAATTGGCACTGGTGATGACTACCCAGCCAGTGTAACCCACCATCAATAGTGCCATGTCAAGACAAGACTTGAACCATAATTGATGATTTGCCTGAGATAACTGTCTCAAATACTGAAAATGAGTAATGCTTAGTAAACAGTACAATCACAAAATTGGATTGTCGGATGCTGGACATTATGGAAGCGGACAGTTGGGGGATGGTGTTACACTGGATGTACCTTCATTCCCATCTATTCTGCTTCGTATTGAACTTCTTTACATCATTCGATCTCAGCCCAGGATGAAAAACATTCCCACGGGTATTCACCACCTTCATCAGCAACAACCCTAGTTTCCATTAGAACACCCAGTTGTTCAGGTCGGCTCTGACAGCCCTGACGGAACAATGTACCCTCTGATGGAGAATTACACACTTGCCGTCACCCAGGCGACAGGTTATATTGCATATGTACCTCTCTTACTTTGCTCTGAGAATGTGGTGACGGATACACACCTGCAAAACATCACGTGTGTTACACTCTTTGCATGGGCTGCCGTTATGCTGGAGCAATTTACACAATGCCTGGCAATGTCTCTGCCTTTCTCCAGCCAAGTGCGACATTTTACCTCTGTGCTATTGCTATATATCGGATGCCACACTTTCCCCATATATGTTCAGGTTTGGGATGTTGTTACATAGTACAATACAGTCTTCGCTTCGGATAAATCAGTTGCCTTTGCATTTGCGTCGCCATCATCGTATTTTACAGGTCTGAAATATACTGTCCAATCTTCACACTCTCTAGTACTATGCCCTCAGTCCTCCACATTCTCCATTAATCCTTCATCGGCTTGGGATGCTTGTTCCTCCTCATCCACATGGTCACAATCCTCGACCTCATACCCGTCGACATTCCAGCTTCCAAGGTCAAACCAACTATGTTCTCTGTCATCCGTATGCTGCCTGGATCCATCATTGGCTTGCGATGCTACTGCCTCCGCATCTGCATCTGCATTGTCGCCATTCATGCCCCCATACCTGTCAACATCACTAGTTGCCTGGTCAAACCTCTCGAGGTCAGTTGCAGCCCGTCATAACTGGCTTGCGGTGTGGATGTCATAGCGCTTATCGCTTTCGTCACCTTCATCTCCGTAATCGCCCCTGCCCGCAGTGATCCTGAAATGCAGTTTGTCATCCATCCAAGTGTTGTCTATTGGGATGACTGGGTCAGTTCTTCTGATCTCAGGTTCTTCAAGCGCCACTTCCAAGGTCAAATAGTGTGGAAAAATGGATTTGTCAATGTGCAGTGCTTCCGCACTGATGAGCATGGCAGGTGTTGAGTTCTCCGCCTGTTGGATCTGACGCTTGAGTGTAGTGAAAGTGTTTTTATACACCCTGTGTTGGTAGTTCTCAGGTAGTGTGTTCCAGGTATTTGTCAAGAATGTGTACGTGTCTCCAACTCCAGGCAAGTTTAACAACTTGCGACCGATTGCGGGGCAGCAGGATGCGATCTGGCCACCGTCATGCCTGTAGTTGAAGTATTTCAAGTGATCCGGTCTGTTCGCATTCAGCTTTGACTTGGAAACTTTCGGATGAACACCTATGTTCTTTTGCCATTCCAGGAGCGCACGGTGCAATGTGGTGCAGGTAATCATGATCAGTGGCGAGGGTATATGCTGCTTCCTGTTGTCAGTCTTGGAAGTATAAAATCCATCCGCATACTTTCCGTGGTTTTTCCCGCGATGACTAAATTTGATGTAGATATACCATGGAATTGCTTCTGCCAGGAAGTTATGTGGATGCTAGCGATTCGTAAGTAGCTTTCAACTCCCTCTGCATTGGATTTGGGATGCGTGCACCACCTTCCCCATGTTCTGCAACACGGAAACGATACGTATTGTCTGCCAGAAGGGAATCAATGGATTCCAAATGCTCTGCGTCCGACTCAAAGCGGTGAAGATCATTGAGCACTCATAGTGTGTCCCCTGCTCATTGAATTAAATGGGATTTATCCATATCGACTTGTGCTCGAACCTGGTACCGGTTTAAGCGTGTAATATCCAATGTGGGCCGTTACTTCAGCATACCTCTTTGAAGATCTCATTTGTGCTTGCCTCGAATGCTATGGACCAAATATTGTTTTTCTGCATAGTGGTGTTCCAGTACGTCTCTATTATCTGCCAGTGTGGGGCTTCAGCTAATGCTTTCGCAATGCATTCAGTTGCATAACTTACCATCTCCAAGTCAGTTGCACTCATGAATGGCCATCTGTTCCAAATGAAGACCTCCAGGAGTCTGCCCGTTGCAAATATAAAGAGCACCATGGCTGAGTGACAATATCGATGGATGATGCGACTGCCGGAGACCACTGATCTAGGTGTTGACACTGGCTGCAGTTGCAACTGCCCCTGGCTGTGTCTCCGATTCTTGTCTGTTGCTCGCGTTGGCAGTGGATGTGGAATGATTGTGCGGGCTTCTGGATTAGAGATGGAGGTTGGCAGGTTTTCATGACTGCCGAGAGGTGTGGGAGTGCTTGCAATGCTTGATGAGGGGCTGGATACAATGCGACGCATTCAGTCAGTCTATAAGGTTACTGCAGGTACTGGTGTGCTATGACTGCTTTTAGCTGGTGTGGCCGTTGGAGGATTTATTGACCGTTGCTGTGTAGTGGACGGGGTGGAAGTCACACATTGACTGATACCTTCAACGCGAGAATTGTTCAGCGAAGCGGAAGGGATGGAGTTCTGAACTTGTATTGTAGAGGCTACGGAACTCCCCCCTTGAGCGGAATCTGTGTTGCCGGCCTGTCCAAAAATGCCTCTTTTCGCTGTCGGAAGTTAAGAATTCCCCAAAGGCCCACAATTTTGTTCATTCTGACGATTCGCAAGACATTCTGCATTTTGTACGACCGGAGTCATGTCAGGGTGAGGGCTTTGGGAAGCATAGTCTGATATAAATGTTCGACTTTACAAATGTAGGAATAATTTCCTCTGGATGCAGATGCAACGGCAGGCGGGATAATATCCTATTTGAGCGACAATGTTTGGATTCGACAAACAGTTGAGGCGCAGTGTGGATTGTGCTAGACTCTAAACCCTGACTATACTCGGGGATGAGATCCCTTAAAAACCATTCAAGTCTGAAGTTAACTGCCATCAGTTTATACTCAGCATTGAAATTCACTGTTACAGGAACGTCTGACGGTCTATTTGCATCGCTTGAAGGGTGTTGCTGCCTTCGTGGCACGGATATCATAGTATGGCACTCATTCTTGACACAATATGTCAAACAATTCATTGTGTATTTCTTCAGCTTTCTGGTAGAAATCCCCCTTCGGCAGAGCTGAAAGCATCGCAAAGCGAACAATGATGTATTCTCTATCTTATGACATCAGGTGCGTGTGCTTTTTCCATAGCTAGGCAGATTGGTAGCAGTGTTGGATGGTTGTGCAGTTAGGACAACGTGAGAACTACTCAGTTTGCTCCGAGATGTACGAGGTGTGAGTAGTAATAGTGGTGTTTAATGCAAAAGCAATGCCTGGCGTCGTAATCTTTCTTCTCCGCAAATATAGAATCTGCTCTTGAGGCTTCTCATTCATGAGGTGCCTCGTGGTTGTGCAGGATGCACACCTGGCCGTTATGTGTTGGTTAACCAACAACACAAGTTGACCCAAGACATCTCAGGAACTCGAATATATATATGCCTCCTTCCAGGTTTCACCTCCATTCTCTTTTCCTCCAGTATTAAACACACCCCCAGCATCCCGAACTCTCTTGATGTCACATGACTTGCACAAAACAACGCCTCTCATTCCAAAACACACCCGATAGCCTATAAAACTTTCTACCTTCCCTCTGGGCTTCCTTCCCCTACACGCAACTGTATCATAATGCTAATGCCTTGGATGTAGATTCATTTTCAACTCACAGCAAGGCCACCAGAAGGTAGCCGCAAAGGAAAGGGGACAGCAACTGCTACGGCAACAATGCCAATGTCGGTTACAAATCGACGCCTGCCATTGGATAGGAACTGTAGAAACGAATTCATCTCGGAACACACCTGTGGACTCATTCGAATATACAATCTTTGCAGTGTCAAAGATGAGAGGGCATGGGACCTCTGGTATGATACAATCCTTCTTGATCTAGTCACGACTCACCACATTGCACAATTCCAGCCAATGTAGCCGCACTGCAATAGCAGGGGTTCGCCTTTTCGGGAGTGGCAGGCAGCCTACCACTCACATATGTGGCAAATATTTGACAAAACCAGCCATGAAATGAACAATTGGAGGTGGGAGAACACCAGTACTTTCGGGGATCAAGTGGACCACTCCAATCCGCAGACAAGCAGCTCGGGAAAGGTCAACCACAGTGGCGAGCATTTCTCTTGCTACTGTAGCGATGATCTCAGGGCATAGATTGAGCCACCAAGCTGCCAGCAGTACTAGCCGGGCAACTTCCTGCCCGTTGGACCAGTGAATTGGGACGAGATAATCGACGAGGCCAATGGGGATGAGAACAGGGCTGATTCCGGAGCGCCAAGTGGTGGAAGGAGCCATACACGGGTTGGAAATGACTATTACAACTGCGAAGGTGAGGAGGACACACAGGGCGGTGAGAAAGGGACCTGGCAAGGGCAGGGTTTAAACAATGGGAGGGGCAATGAAAGGGGATGGCGATGAAGGAAGGCAAGGGGATGTGGAACGGAAACAGTAAAGGTAAAGGTATTGTTTAACATACCCCAGGCGGAGATGATATCTCTTGTGCCATTGCTTTGCAGTTGCAGAAGGAAATGTATAAAGCAGAGTTGGAGACGGAGGGCAAACTAGAGCAGGAATATTTAAAGTGGGAAGTATCGGCCGCCGTGTCCATTTCCTCAGATGATGATACCAACTGTACTGAGGAGTCAGACGGCGAATATGACTCAGAACATGATTCTGGAGAGGGTATGCGCATGGAGGATGATGTGGCTGCACTGGACATCGTTGAGTTAGATGGCGATGTGGATATCGAAAGGGACAGTGACAATGAAGAGGAGGAAGATGAATAAGTGGAAGATGAAGAGGAGGAAGATGAGGAGGAGGAGGATGACGAGGAGGAGGAGGATGAGGATGAGGATAATGGCAAAAAACCTCGGACGATTGGCCAGGAAGAGATGTTAAATACATCGGCTGACAATCTAGATACCATCGTAGACAAACAGCCAATCATGCTACATTAGCAAGGCCAGGAGATGCGCGAGCATACACGACAGCCACAACCTCCGGAGCCTCGCCCAAGACCCCGACCTCCGGTGAGTCACTTCCGCATGGGGTTGGAGGTTTTGGGGCTTGTGACACCAGAAACTCCTCCCCTGCCGGTGCCAACTTTGAGAGATACTGAGGCACCCAGAAACACCTCAGGTGTGGATGTGAAGTAGCAGCTGCTCGCCGAATCGGCAGGTGGCGACAGTCTCACTGATATTCCTCTCCCTGATGTCACTCTTCCTGATGTCCCTCACTCTGATGTCCCTCTCCCTGATGCCTCTCTCCCTGAGGCGCGCCCAGATGGCTCAGTATGTGAGGAGGAAACCAGTCCTCATGTTGCACAGGACGCGATGGTGGTTGAGTTCGAGTTGCGGTCGGGTTCTTATCTGCTTCTTTCCCCTTGTGCCGATCAGTTTAGCTCCGGTATAGATTATTACACACGTCGCGAGGCTTTTGCATTGCTCAGGGTTTATTTCATTCTTGGGTTTTGTATTGGTCTGATATTATTCATAGTATTATGGGACATCGTGCAGGCAGCATTTTTACATCTCCAGGGGTGTACTGAACCCGCTTGTGATGGTATTGAAGCTCAATGAATCTCTCAAGTGAGCTGAAAGTGTTGTGAGCTTACACACCAGGCTGCTCAAGACTAGCACTAACTTGCGTCCCTTATTACAGTGTATACTCCACTCCTCGTGTGTCATCGACGCTGCCAGTGAAAACCCCATTCCGTTGCCCAGAATTTCCATGCCAAAAGAAGTTCACCTCAGACAGCTGGCGACTTAAACATATCAAATTACAGCATCCTGAACACCTTCATGTTGCACCGCAGAAGAATCTGTCTATTTGCAGTGCGCCCTCACCTGTTCAACCTACCCACCGTCGTGAATTCACAACTAACAAAGATTGAGTCGAAGACTTCGACGTGTTTCCCAGCCTTGAACACATTGAAATCATTGCAGACTCGCATTCTCAACCACCGCCACCTGCTCTGCCGTGGGAGGAAATATCCGCTGGTGCTAGCGCTCTGCTGAGCAATTACATTGCTGAGCTATGGGAATGTGACGCTCAGGGTTGCCTTGATACGAACCTACAAAGCAACTCCTACTACCCATGTGCAACATGCGAAGAGTACAAAGATACCAAGTGTCGGATCAAGAAGAACGGCACAAAGACGTACTGTGACAACATACTGAAGAAAGGAAACACCGCTCTGCGTTTTGGAAGCTTCAAAAACGGAAATGGGGTCCAGAATCTCGTGGGTAGTATGCCAGATGATCCCCTTCTTATGGAGAAGGAACTACACACTCTCGACGATATGAGATGGAATTACAATCACCAATACTTTATCAACTACTGGAGTCGAGACATCATCAAAAGCATGAGATGGTTGATGCAGCAGCCAGCCACCACCGAGCATCACATTTACACCCCTCAGTATTGCATAAACAGCTATACACCACCAAAACGCCTATATACCGAAATGCACACTGCGGACTGGTGGTGGGAGCCACAGGGATGGAGAGATAGTCGAGGATAATAATGTGCTAATCGACATTTAGTCAACACTCAGAGTGGGGGATACACTGGTTACGCTGATCACCATGTCCAACTGAATACATCTCTGGAATTTTGCTAGTGACAGGAACGAGTGGGCTGTAAATATGACAATTCGCAATGTATGTTCAAAGATCCGCCAGGTGCCCGCACAGCACAATATCGTAATGGTCCCACTCCTCCCAATTTCAATCAAGAACCGCAATATTCCTCAGTTGCAGTTGGATGCCCGGTGGCAAACAAACTGAGAGGTGCCGAACGAAGTACTGCAGTGGGTAATCCAGCCACTTACCTTTGGACAAAATCCCAGTGCCAAGAGCAGGTATTACAATGTTCTCTGTGCAGATGGCAACTTCTGGCATTGCAAACCGGTTTTAGTAGCGTGGCTTGCAGATTGCCCAGGGTATAGCAACCTACATCATCTTGAGTGGCATGTCTGTTTTTGGTACGAGTGTCCACCGAACGAACTTGGAGATTATCTCTCTCCTGAGAAGCAACACCCCTGCCGGAATCACAACCTGTATAGAATGCTCTGGGATGCAAACAGCCAGGCGGCCAATGTCAAACTCTTCTCGTGTCATATTTACCGAGGATTCTGTTTCGTTCGCCATATTCCCTGTTTCGTGAACGACCTCCCTAAACCTGACCTCCTCTATTCAATGGAGATCGGCATGCTTGACCTCCTCCCGAAGTGGATGTTCCACTTCATGAAGACACAGAAACTGCTCAACAAGTACAATGCAATCTGGTTATCTGTCCCTGCTTACTGTAACCTCACACCCAAAAATAAGTCATATAAGGAAATTTCTCAAACTAATGAAAAGGAGATGAAGGGAATGAGCCGGTACCTGCTTCCAGTGGTAACCCAGACTCAATGAGGCAGAAGCCCTGCTTAGCGTCCCCGATTCATTCGCACTATCGACTGAACAAGAGCAGTGCTCGAATTCTGTATGTATGCGGGATATTAATCTCACAACAATGCAACATTGAGCTATATGAATGACACCCTGTGTCGTTTTCACACCTTCAAAGGTGATTTCTTACTCTGGTGATCAGGACAAAAAGGCAAAGGCCAACACGAATGCACTGCGAATTGGACTCGTGAACAAGCGAAATGTGGACGAGGAAACATATGCTGAAACTTGGACTCTGTTGAAGAAGTGATGCGAAATAAACCCCTCGTGGGATTATATCAGCCACAAGATAAAGTTTTCCAAGAAGTCAGATGCTGACTTCAACTTTCAAAAGTTCCACATGACGTCTCATTGTGTCGAGCAGATTCGTCAACACAGAGCCTTGCAACAGTATTCTGCCAAGAGACATGAACAAGCACATAAAACGAACCTCAAGGATGGTTGGAACGCTTCCAATCACAATCTCAACTTCGTACCACAGGTAATCACCTTTCAGCGTCGCATTCTATGCTACAAATTAGAGAGCTCAATCTCCAAGCCCTCGCTCGGCATCGGGAGAACGGCACTGCAGCCTGCAAAGTGTTCGCTTCCGGTGCTGCTCTGGCTGCCCCCCTGAGCTCCAAGTCATATGCCAAGCCCGAATTCATGGGACCTCAAAACTGCTGTGATGGAATGCATCCTAATGCTGTGATTAAAGACTTCAGCGCATTACTCGAGAATATGAAAGACCCAATGCACCACGGGGCAATATACAGCGGCACAAGGGAGTTTCTGAAGCAAAAGAGTCGTAACATGACGTATATATCTGATGAACAACTGCACACAATGGAGCTCTGTATTTACTATGGTATTAAGGTTCAAGTTGAGGGTTCAGAAGGTGAATGCATTTCTCAGATGTGTCAATTCAGAGGAAGCCACAGCTGGCGCAGAGGGCATCGACGGAACGACTGGGTGTATGTAAAGCCCTGCCCAGGGAGGTGTTATGGCGCGCTGAATGGGTGTCTCCCATGGCAACTGCAATGGCTATTCAAAATCAAGCTTTTCAACAAGGCTGGAGCTTTCGTTGAGTTCTGGTTAGCCTTGGTGCTTACCACAATACGTCAAAACTCAGGTACCTTAGTTCCAATCTTGAAATTTGTACAAGTGAGAAAGCCACTGGCAGCCATTGCTTTGCAAGTTTTCAGAGTGGGAAGCACCGTTTACTGCACATACATAATTAGAGAGATAGCTACTAATTGTAAAACAGGAGACGGACGGAATGAGCGATGGATTGTCAATAGCCACATAGATTTGGCGACTTGGAATGATGTGGATAATCAGTAAGAAGAGAATTGCATTTTGCATGCAGGTACAAGAGACGCAAGGAGAGATGTTGGCAATGTTACCCATCGCATTGTAATCCTGATGCAAGTGCATACCTAATGAACCAATTGTGATGTATGGTCCCAGTTTGCCACAATGCCAATGTGTTCATTTAAAATAGGGGACCGATAGAGCGAGAAGAAACAGTGAAACTGCGACCAGAGAGCGAAATGCAATGTGATACATGGTAATGACACCGGGCGCGGAGTAATCCGCCTCCGGAGTGTCTCTGACAGCTCTGACAGAGTGCCTCCACTCTGATAGAGCCATTCCGCCCGGACAGAAATATTTTTTGCTGATGTGAATACTGGAACAGGAGATTGGAAGAGATGGGGGTATGCAAAACCAGCCAAACTTGCTTGGAAATGGGTTCGAGCACAGGTTTGGCCCGCAAAGAACTACCGGGCAAGGTTGGTGGATCAGTTTGGAACCTAACCAAACCATTTTGGAGGTACAAACCTGGACTGCTGGGGGGTCATATGGACCCGTTTGTAAGCGTTACTACACACCATGTCATCGTTTGTTGCAATTAAATGTGGAATGGACAAGATACAGCTCATGGTCAGCTGGGGTGACAAGATAGTCGGGCTGATCTACCTGACCACTGGGAATATCCATTTCACTCATCTGATTGAATACAGCAATATCATGTGCATTGTACTTGCATTCCTCCTGGTGCAGCATAAATTTCACAATAATTATGCATACCATAACTGAGCCCAGAGGGGTATATGCCATCATGGGCTGTGAGATATTCTCTACATACTACTCGACCTGCTCATCCGATTTTCAGAGGGAGAAACTTTTACTACTAGTACTTGTGTGGCCACATTCAGACTGTGATATCTGCCATTGCTGGCCATTTCTCTCTTCTTGGCTGAAGGATGTCATGGCGAATACCAAGCTTCTGGTTGAAAATTAGAATGCTGCCCTTAAGTGTCAATCTCCGAAGAATGAGCTGAGGTCACTCATTCCGCCACCAGACCTTGCATCCAAGCCGCATACATTAGCAGTTGGGGAGTGAAACCATTGGATGTTCCAGAATTCCAACAATATGTTCCATGATCACCCAATCATGATCACCAATAACTGGTTGAAGTCCATCACTGCCAGGGTGCATTCATCTTTCATTTGTGATGTTCTATACGTCAACGCCAATGTCAGCCACCTTGCTGATTGCCAGTATAAGATATACATCAAACAGTAGGATCATCTTGTAGCCTGAGTCATGGGCATTTGGCACAGCCATGGAAAACCCACCATATATGATGAGATCTTGGCTGGCATTTCTGCATTCCCTGATTCCAATTACTGCAGTACAGTCTATACACAACTATGACAGTGTGGTGAGTTAGAGTTTGGCATTCTTGGTCAGATCATCTACCAAGCAATGGCAGCAGCATCACACACTAGACTATCATTGCAACAAACACTGTTCTGATAAGCACTAATGTGCATATTGGAATGGTTATACATGAGATTTGTGCAAACAAAACTAAACCCACACAACGAATACTCTCAATTGAACAGTGGACTATGTAAAAGAACTACATGCAACTTCAAATGTTTTTACCACCTACCAGACATCCAAGGCCACAGATACCTTTGGACATACATGCAAGCAGGATCAAAATATGCAACCCAAGGGTCATCATGCCAACTATAAAGAACTCTGGGCTGAACTTGAAGAACTACTTTCCAGTGCACAAAAGGACTTCCAAAAGGCAGACAACCCAGACCATCCATTGGCTGTATTCACTTTTACAGAACAAGAATGTTCAAGGTTTGCCCTCATCAATATGTCCTGCATGCTGCATGATGAGGAATCAATTCAGGATTGTACATACTGAGTTAGTGGCAGTACTGAAACACAGGAAATAAAAAATCAATTGATGTTGACAAGCCTATATCTTCTGTGGAATCACATTATGCAAGCTTAATAGCAGTGTCTCAATGACTCTTCATATGTCAAAGTCAACTTCATCAGGTCAATTCACCTCAGGCACCTTCCTAAGGACTGTGCCATAACCACAGATGGCAAACAGAGGCTCCAGGTATATCCACCAAATGGGCAAATTGTGATCTACTAATGCTAGTAGGAGCAAGAGCCAATTCTGGAGATTAGACCCCTCAGATTCTGCAAGCATGAAAGAAATATCCTAGTCTATCTGCTGCAATGCCCCAGATGTTCTGGCATCTGTGCGAGGAATGACCATCTTACAAAGTGCAGTGTGTGAAATATACATTAGGGAAACTGACACATCTGATCTGACATGGATATGACAACTGCCAATGTAAAAGGCATTGGCAGCATGAGTGCCATGCAATGTAACTTACTCTGTATGACAGTGACTAAGTTCCAGTCGTGCAGTTGGAATGGTTTGACTGGTCTGAAAGTGCACTGTATGAATGACCGAAACCAGCATGTTGCGGCACCTTGGACGATCATTAGGCTACCATACCAAGATGGGTCCCCAAATCGTGATTGAAGGAACTTATGACCAGTACAACTTTATTAGCAAAATGTATTTCTGTCACTATGAGCCTCTGGGAGTCTGGTGGAGTATTTGGAAGTTGTCTGAACAGAATCCAAGGGTGGTAAAATTTCCCAGTTAACTGGCCAATTGCAATAGCTTTTAAGTGAACATTGGAGCACAGTTGACAAAGCTCGATGTTGAACTGGACTGACATAGTACCTTTGAAACAAATTGGGATTTACGGGTAACATCTTCGTAAACATAATAAACGAATTGCCTCATTGTCAGGTGCATCAGGGAATTAGGGCAACAAGCTTGAGTGTATCTTGAAATGCTGGCGACAAGCTTGGTTATAAATAAAATCACTGCTGGTGCCATTGGAAATCATCGTTACTACTGATTGTTGAACAATACTAAACTCACATATTCAGTTGGTATTGACATGCATGTAACTCTGTAACTGTGGGTAATCAGATTTCTATTGGACTCAATGCATGAAAGGTACATCAGTAATGGCTGCTGGGAGTTCTTACGCGCAATCAGAGATGGCCAAGAGGATGGAAGTCGATCAAATGTGGAGATCCACTTGTATGCTACAATCGAGTGATCTCAGTGATACATTTGCTCATGGAGGATGACAGCATTCAGAGATACACTTATTGGCCACGATCTTGCAAACCTTGAGGCAGTTGATTTGCTGCCATGCAGTCAAGGTGGTGTGACTACATTCCATTTGGGCGGGAGATGTAAAGCAAGCTGAGGCTCAAAATAATTGATAACTGCCAATCTTGGGAATATGATGAGAGTTAACTCTTCCTGTGGCATCATTAATGAAGAGAAGACTGTAGGCGGTTAATCACTTGAAAGACACACACGGAGGCTGAGGCCACATTCTGCGATTGAATTATAATTGTCCGAATGAAGATTGATAGCCAACATTTGGAGCATGCTGCACTTGGTGATAGCTGATAATCATGGCTGGGAGCAATAGAGAGGAATAACATAACATTGTGTACTGCCATAATGATTGACCTGGGAACAAGAAAGTGAGTGATCATGGATAAAGGTGGGAATGATCTGCATGCTACAAGAGGAAGTGTGAAATCAGGATTAAAACCTGCATGATTGGGTTATAAATACCATCAATCTGTATTCATACATGCTGAATTCGGTATCATACCTAAGGTATCAGGCAATGTGAATAGACTCAGACACATAATTCCCTTAAGTCCTAGTTGCTCATGCTGATTTTCCCAATCACTTCCACTCACTTACATTCTTGTACACAACCTAAACATCACCCGAGGAGAGGAAATTAAGGCACTTCTGTCTATCTGTGCATCTGATAATCATGATTAAATACCAAGTACAGCATCCAACAAAGATTGACTGTCACCTGCTCTCAGCCAGTTCATCATATTTCATATCTCATCTCCTGGTGCAAATTGTAAGTATTTGCAACTTGCTGTCTGCATTAATGAAAAGTTCAGTTGTAAATATTGTAGCTGCTGCCAGTCTCCGTGCATTCCAATTGATTTGGAGTGTTAATCTCAGACTGAACTTGCAATTGATCAAGTTTCCTCAATCGGCGTCATGAAGGATGTGAAAGCAGAAGTCAACCCTGATCAGATTGCCACAATTGAGAATCAACCAACAATTACAGTCACAGATCCCTTTATACCTCCATTCCAATTGACTGCATTCGAAAGGACTGTGTTCTGATTTCCTGATATCGGAGGGACTACACTCCAGGAGATCACCACATGATCCACTTCTACCTGATGAACCACCACCTGTGCCCTTGCCTGGTGATCGACCACCTCCAGACATTCCAACGGTGCATATACCTCCCTATTCACTTGATTACTGCCTCCAAGTGCATTGAATGTTTCACTTATGTACTTCCCCCAAGTTCCCGCATGTATGGCCTTCATGTGCATCTCCATCCTTGGTTGCAATGGGCGTCCCAGAGTATCTCCAACTCTGGCGCAAACACAATCTCTGGCATCGGCAGACTAGTTGAATCCTGTCCCACAAGTCCATCTCTGAACTGTCGATTTTATTCAAGTAGTGATGCTAGAGATGTTGGATTGTATTCTATCTAGAAGGGCCGCAAGGTGAATGTATATATGAGGATGCAAGTATGGCTGAATCCCTTGAGCCTAGATCACAGCCAATAGTCATCCATAGCCTCACACGAAATCAACATCTCCTGCCACATGTGATATCACGGTTTTGGTCCTATTAAGGTCTCTTCTTTCACAACAATAATGGTACTTGTGTTAGTCATATGAATACATATCATGGAGTTACTCACGGTCTAGTGACATGATATGTATAACACATATTCATGACTTCTCAGGTGAGCCAGTCTTATGTCCTTGAGTGGGAATACATAAGAATCGCGTGTTGATTGAATAAACAAGAATATTGCTTAGGGGATTCAATTAAGATGATCCAGCTATGCGCCTTAGTGGGGAAGCTTGCTTTAGCCGTGCGCATAATTTTCAACCACATTCATTATACCTGATACTAGCGGGACAGGTCTTCACAGACAGAGCAGTCGTCAGTCAATATGCGAGTAGGAAGGATCTCTGACTTATTGTCTCAGGCGATACGAGCTATCGGGGCACTCTCCAGCCAAAGAGAACAGTCTCAGCCTAAGCATGACGTGACTGAGGGAATTATGATGTTGGCTGAAGATAAGAGGCGTGAAACAACCCTGCTAATTGGTTTGAGTTAGTATGCATTGCAACGACAGTCTCGAATATGATACGAGCGGACCCGTCAAGTTCTAAGTTGTCATAGTATCGGTTGGTCACCGATTAGATCTATGATGCAAGCCAAAAAGCCTGTAGGGTGAGGCATTAAGTTGCGATAAGCATTACCAACCAAGATCGGCTGATGTTCCAAATACTGAATCAAATGGGTAGTGAGATGTCTAAGTTCAAGTTTTATCTGACACACTGTCTGATATGATATCATGCGGTGGATGGCCTGATTCTTATCTGGAGTGTAATGCTTGATTACCTCACCTGCATGCACCCGATAACCTACAGGGATGCATGGCAAGTTATCACAGGGCGCATGACGTGACCGCGATAATCCTATCATGAAGCACTGTAGTCATATCATCAAAGTATGGGTGTACAAGCCCTCGAAGATAACTATAAACAGGTAACATTGTTCCGGCAATGAAAGGACAAGCTCTAAGAGAGAACAGGAAAGAAATACCTACCACCGAAAGAAGATCTTTATTTATTATTGCATTTTTATGATACCTATCTATATTATTATATACCTAAGAATCTTTTAGCTTTCTGTAGCGGCAGCCCCGCACCTTTGATAAGTATCACCTTTGGAAAGAAGTCTTATTTATGACTATAACCTTTGAAAACGATAACAATATAATAGTTTACGCACTGGAATGAATTATATCCTACGCTAGAAAGATTGAGAACATCTTTGTAGCTTAATGTGTTTGGCGACTTTCATCGAGTATTGGACTGCAGCAAGTGTTGGGTACGCATATCGATAATCTTAGGATACGAGCCAATACTGGGGATCAAGAAGTGTCGACGACTCCAAAATATTTGCAAGAGGACCAAAGGATCAATAAAAAACAGAAGCAAAGCAAACAATTCTACCGGCATTGGATATATACATACAGATGGGGTATCTCGGATTCACAGTTTGAATAATGATAGCAGTAGTTCCAAGCCAGAAGTATTGAATACCGTACTCCAGGATACAGTAGAGTTTATACAGAAGTCCAGGAAAGAGCGACTGGCTCTCACTCAGAATAATCTGCCTGCCCCGTTATATAAAACCAGATCTGGCAAGGTTTCCTTTAAACCTTTAACAAAGAAGCAACGGAATCAGTTACAGGCTATACCTACTGATACCTTACATACATATATCAATAATAGGGTATAGGGCTGTACCAAGTATCTATACTTAAGGTATTAGTACCCTCCTAACAGGTCCATGCATGACGTTTTCTTCTGTCACCCTATGACATACCACCATCTCTGGCCACACATGACATCACTGTCTCTGGCCATACCAGCAATCTCTGTCCCCAGCCATAAGACACATTTCTGACTCCAGCTATCCAACACACCAAGATATTTGGCTGAGACCTGTATATTCAATACTCCCACTCTTGCTAATCAGTATACAGCAAGAAACAAATGAAAAAGATGAATCGAAGTGATGCATATTGAAGCACACACAATGCCTTGCGAAAGCTAGCTGGAACAAAGTACTACCATATCCTGAGGATGGCTATCCATAAAGAAATGAACAAAGCAGACAGCGTCCGAAACCAAAATATGAAACAAACATAAATCCAATTATACATTGATATCTATTACCATAGCGTCATTCCATTTGTGAATTTCTCGTACTTTTTCTTCATCATCGCCTAAGTTGGTAAATCAGCCACCATGTAATTTCTATGCATGTAGAAGTAGTCACCAACGTTGCGGGCACAGGGATTACTGCTATTGGGATCGCCAATGTCAATCTACTTCATGCAAGCATCTCTGATTCCAGATATGATATGACTCAGTGTACCGTGTTTGTTACAATTCAAAAATAGCAGTAATGTGTCTTTGGCATACATATCTCAGTGGGACTCGAGCAGCCATTTCATGTGATGGGAGGTCTTGGAGCAGGTAGTTTATGTGGCATTGAGGGTTAACATAGCGATGAGATCGTGCATTCAAGTCTGCCCAGAGACAGATGCATGCCGGAGATTGATGACAAAAGCGTCTTGAAATGTGTGGTTGGTGCTATGATTTTCCCAATTCGAGTCTGCGTAGCAAGTGAGATGATCATTGCTGGTAATGCTGCTGCTGCTGCTAAAATGCAGTCAAAAGTTAGTAGTTGATTTGAGATTTGGAAGGACTCTATTGGTTAGAGTGTGATGGCTAGTAAAAGAAGGGGAATTGCATCAGCAAAGGGCAGTGACTGCAAATGAGATATCTGGCCAAGTTGCACAAACCATGTATGTCAATGAGCTGACAATTGCCTGGTAGCCTTTGATTTCTTTTTGATCTTTCTCCCCCACATCCTCGGCCAGATCCAGCTGCACATTAGAATCCATCAGAGTTGATACACCAAGAGTCTTCTGCATATTGAATGATTTGAGAATTGTGGTGATAAACACCTTTGGGCCAAGACTTATGCTGGTGTCACCACCATTTTCCTGTTGGAGAGCTAGTACTGTTGAGGAATCGCCATGCTGGGGAGAACTTCGTGATCTTGGGTCATTCGAAGAGTGTTGCTAAACTTTGATTACAGCTTTGAGAGCATATTCCGGGTACAATATTACAGAAGATGTCAGCATACAATCACATCAGAATGTCTTCGATGTAGATTTAGAGGTTGGAGTCAGCTGGGGTGTGTATGTAGTTCAAAGGGAGTATCATGGTGTTTATATCTTTCTGGCAAAGTCATATTGATTGTGTGAGGCAACAGCTTGCCATGTTTAGTTCAGTAATGATTACAGACAGGTCAAGGTCTTGCAGCCAGGTGTCTAGAATGGTCAATTAGTCATCATCATCATTGATCTCAGGATTGAGAAACATGGTAACCACATTCAAATGATCACTGTTAGAGCAATATTTTCGGACCAGAGGGGTGCGACACTGATAGTTTGTAGGCTATCCACCAGTGGGACAAGGTTCTCCAAAATCAGTATATTTGTAGTCTGTAATTGCTAGGTGTGGTTGGGTCATCTAGTGCTACCAGGATTGTATTTCATTGTATAAACCTATTCGGAGCCTATTTGCTTGACCTTCATTTGCCTGACTTCCGGAGGGTTGATGGTGGTGAATGTGATATGAATCAGAATCGATGTGCATCTTTGATCTATTGTACCTTTCCATGGGTCTCGACATGTGCTGTCCTTGGACTCAGCATGGGTGATTGCAACACTATTGATGGATGTCAATGTGAAGGCTTTTGTTTTCATGATTAGTGCATTGGCAGAGATGGTAGTCTGAATAATTGTGGAATGATGCATACGTGGTGGTGCTTCGTATAATTACTTGCTGACGGCCACCTTTCAGTATGCTGTATCTGATTCCCACCTGTGATGAGGATTGTGGACGGTGGAATCTCTCCAAACTGTTGGTGCATTGTCCTAATTGGCAGGACATGAGGTCACATGTGTATTTGCAGGGAGACTTCAACAGTTCAGTCCATCAGGCGGGTTGTAGTTTGTATCATGAAAACCACAGTCATGAGCACCATGTCCGCAGCCTTCACATGTTCAAGTGGTTTCAGTGTGGTTATGGAGTAGTGCATCTCCATGCATTTCAATTTCCTGACTTTATTCCATCTCTTCTAGTAGGTCAATGATATATGTTTGGTCTCTGTGTAAATATGAAACATGGGCATTCCTCTACTTGTCAAAAATGACTTCCAACTGTGATCTTGGTACTGGGAAGGACCGATTCCATATCCTCCAATCAGTAGTTATATTGCGCCTGGAACTCACCATTGTACCCTGCTTGGCTTCTAGGTGAAATTTGCCTTCTGGTATCCACTCAGAGGAATGTTTGTGGCAATAGTTGGCAATTTGGTGAGCGTGGTGGAGAAAAGCTTTGCACAAGATTCCATTGCGGTAACTCTGGTGAGAACACCTGACCAAATCATATATCATGGAATATGTAGTCGAATATAGTGATTGAGATGGGGCACAATAGTGTCATGTTGTTAGGCCATTGTTTGGAGTTTACTAGTTGATGTTGACCGTGGTTTTGACTACGTCCCCCTACAAACCATGTGGTGCCTCAGTGTCAGTCATCATCGACAGTACTTGGTCAGTGATGGTCTAGATCATATGATTGACAACCCCATCATTATAGTTTATGTAGGGAGGGCATTGTTACTATATTGTCCCAAGTGATGCAAGCACCATGTGGAAGATTGTGTTGTTATATTCTTTGCAGCCATTATTCCAATGAAATCGTTTCTGTTCCTATCTCATGCAAACACTTCGGACCTGAACTTGTTAGTTGTCTGAGTTGCATGTTGTCAACTTTGTATCCGGGAGAACCAAATCCAAGGGGTCGCATGAATATTTGTTGATGAATACAATATACTTGCAATAGTGGCAGCGGTAGGCATAGGGAATGGTTTATGCACATCTGAATGTACAGGCTCACATGGCTTTGTAGTCCACATGGTTTTAACATTGATGATGATCTGCTAGTGCTCCACATGGCAACATGCAGTGCCCATTGAGTGTTCTTTGTATATGTATCAAATAAAGATTGTGAGGCAGTAGGATGAATGTGGGCTAGACAGTGATTCCACAGTCGGGTTTCTGACATTATGAGAGGCATTTGAGTTATCTTTGAAAATAGAATGGTAGGTAAACATTGAAATTTGGTGCTGTCTCCACTTCTGGAGGTGGTGTAATGCGAAGTTGTAGTAGTTCGCTCAGAGGAGTGTGTGATTGATAGTATAGTGATATGTGCGTATGATAATTCAATTGCTCTCTTACACTTTGAAGTGGACTTTGTGGACACAGTTGGTAATGCCACTGTGAGTGCAGTTACAACAGAGGTGATGTAGATATCATTGAGCCAATTGCCTGTGTTGGTGATTGCTAATGAAGATATGGAGCACTTACTGCATCCAAATGTGTATTTGGATCTGGCAGGGTGTACATATTTGATGAAGAGAACGGAGAGCAGAAAGCAGGTGTGTACAGGATGTTGCATGTATACTCCTGTGAAATGTTAACAAGCCAATGGTGCTTTGCTGTAACGTTGTCATCATCTGAAAGCTCAATGACTACAGACTCACAAAGTTTCTTTATAGAGCTGAATCAGGTGTGGTCATCGCACAGATGGTGAGATTCTCCAGAATTGATGACCTCTGCACCTGCTTGAAGTGCAGTACTGAGTGCTGTGGCATTGGCCGCAGATCAGATCAGGTTACCATCTCTCACTGTGGCATTGGATTCTGTGCCCCTTCATTAGGGATGGTGTGGATCCCAGGTATATTTGAAGTGGTTGCAGTCCATCATAAAGTGCCCCAGGAGACTGCCATTGTAGTATGTTCCCAAGTCATTCCTGAAGGTGGTTGTATTACCAATGATCGAGTTGACATCAGTGCACTGTCTCTGTCCGGACACAGTAGTAGTATGATTGTCCATTTTGCAGTATGTGTGTTTGTGGTTCTTGTGTGCATCTGGTAGAATGCCTTTTTGTCCACCACCTTGTCCACTAACAACTCCGCCACCACCATGGGAATGATATCCACAGTTGGAGAGTGGAGCTATATCTGCGGATGCCTCTCCAATTGTTATGGCTAGGGTCATTTGCTCGGTATACATCTTCAAAATCCATATTAGTCAGTGGGAGCCTCCAGGTGTGTCTGAGAGGATATGGAATGTAAACTGAGAAAAATCAATTTCGAGAGAGTATCAGACGCAAGAAGAGCATTCTGGCCGGGCTTCGGAGTGGATGGGATTGCGGTTGACTGGTGCTAGAGAAGTCCAGCGATGATTGAGCACACTGTGGGCACATATCGGAGCGCTGGTGAGAACTTTGGGCGAATCTGGGAGTATTACCAAACTAACATGGGAATCACCAACAAACTCAGAGAGATGTTGCAGTGTTTATAGATATTCATTTGCAGAACTGCAGGCTGTCTGAGACTCTTCCTATATTCATGAGAAATCAACGTCCCTCAATGGCAAAAATGATGCCAGGATTATTGTTCACTGTCACTTCTGAATCATTCAAGCTATTGTTGTCTCCAACATTCTATCTTTTGCATTGCTACATTAAGAAACGAAAGAAACAGGTAAGGGATTCAAACATAACAGCTGGTACACCAAAACAGTAACCGGACTAAGTGATTGTATGATCTCAATCGAGCATGGTGTTGATGTCATGAAGTTCCTCTCCCATCTCATCAGGGCAGATGAAAGCAGGAACACACCTTTCATTGTAGGTGCAAAGACGCTATAGGCGCTCCATGTATGTGCAGATTATTTATCCCTGGCAAGTTGATGAAAGAGAATTACAAGGTCATTTGGCTCGATTTGTAATATCTAAAACAGGTGTCTTGAGCTGTTAGCTGGCTGCAAAACTGAATGGGTGTTTGAATGACAGTATGCAGATGAAAAAGGAAGCAACGACCAGGAAAAGAGGAGCACCAGATGCGGAGTGCTGTGTGAACAAGAAGACTGAATAGAAGATGTAGAAGGAGTTCTGAATGAAAATGAGTACCAAATCACAACTAAGGAGCGCCAATGGGAATTGGATAACCCCAGTAGTAGAGGAGGAGTACCATAATGAGTGGAGGGGGGTAAGGAGTGCGGATCATAGTAGTGGAGTGACAATCCAGGCAGAGAAGCAGTAATGTGGCTCAAGAATCGCTGACAATTTTGGGGGGGGGGGGTCAGGAGAGGTGAATACAATACAGGTGTAACAATCTAGACTGCGATGTGCCAGTGGGAATTGAGGCACTCCCATCCCAGGCTGAGGAGCACAAATTGAAATTGAGGAGCCCCAATCCAGACAGAGGGGATTGCAGAGTGTCCATTACTGCGGAGAAGTGCTAATGTCGGAAGACTTAACTGCGGAGGGATACATACGAGCGTCAATGAAGACTGAGATTGGGTGGTGGGGATCGAGGAGCAACAATCCCAGCAGACCTGTACAGCAGTGGGGGCGGGGGTATACTGCGGACTTTTAATGTGTGATTGATTAGTGCAGTGACATCTGGAGTATAATTTATCGCAGGGGATGAGAACAATGTACCACAATGTTCATCTTGTGAATACATCACCATGGCCATGTTTCCACTGGCATATTCAGACAGCGTACAATGGATTGTTGTGGCTGCAAGGGCTACTGTCTGCGGATCAAGAGGTTTGTAATAGCGGGAGGTTGATGGCTGGCGCCCGTAGCTATTGATGGTGAGGAAAGACTGATGGTCAATTGGATCAAGCACTGCCATTCATGTGAGCCATAATTTCTGAGCATCAACGAGCTGGGGGAAAGATACAACTTCAAATAGGATCTCCTTAATCTGGATCTAAACTTTAGTCACAGTGCCCAAATCCAACTGGTACCTGTGTACAACAGTTAGACAATCCCCATCTGTCAAGCATCCTCGAATGGTACTTGTGTTCAATTTTAATGATATCTATTGTGGTGTGTAGTCAATATCATATATCTGATAGAGGAGCATTAAACTGAATCCAACACTTACAGCTTGTCATATTTGCGGCTCTATGTTGATAGATGGACCACTGGGCAATTGAAACACCCATGGTGAATCTGCAGAAGTATCTGGTAATGCCCTCTGACAATTTCAAGCTTTAATTGCGAGTTTCCAAGTCTCATTGACAATCAAGTATTTGTCATCGGATAATATCGGCTAAGGAGTTCTCATCAATATGATTACCTCCTTGAATTGTTTTGCTACCACAATACTAGCAGTTTTGTATTGCGGAACATTCTGATATACACTGATCTTGGGTAGTGGCAGAGCCTGGGCGGATGGTGCATAGTCAGATGCGGATATTTTGTTGAGGAGGGTTGACTTCTAGCATTTGAGCAGCATTAGTGCCGTTTTGCTAGGTGGATTTGGGGAATTTGGAATGGGAGGGTGTGCAATGACAGTATTGGCACAGCTCTGTTCTTTTGGCAATGGAACCCTAGCAGTTCAGAATGACTTGTCCTGGCACACCAGTTCCTAAACTGGGACCTCCTGCTGGTTATCCAGATTGCCTTCTGCGATATCAGATGACAAGGTGGACTCTCCGGTGTCCTCACGTTGGTCATCACCAACCTTCTGGTCAGTATCGTCATCTTGCTTGATTGATGAAATTGGGGACATTAGTCATCAGCAATAAGATGCATGATGGCCGAACATTGGAAGACAAACATCTGATGGGCAATGAAGATGTTAGGGGTTCTCCTCTAACAGTGATAAAGATACATGACAAATCAAAGAAGGTACATGTCTTAGGGTAACCTAAGGGATGCAAAACACCTACCTTCAAATACGATGTCATGTTTGTCTGTCAAGTGATCTTTAGCGGGATTACACTTGAGTCACTTGTCGATCAAGCAGTGACGATACCCTCACACTGTCGGATTCAAATATGATGATGAAGTTATGCTGCCTGCTCTGGAAGTGAGAAACCATCTTAGATGCTTATAATTCTTGGCCACGATTACTATATCTTATCTAGCGGGGCAATGCATAGTTAAATTGCAAATACGCAGAATTACATGCACAGCAGACGTTATGCAATATGCAATTACGAGGGATCTGCAACTCACGCGCAAAAGCGGTGAGATTACTTGCGGCACTCCCCGGTCTACGGAAGGTCGAGGCCTAAGCATGCAGTGTCTGAGGAATTATTGGCATTGGCTGAAGAAAAGAGGCCTGAAGCGAACCGGTCTTTTTGATTAGAGGCTGTATGCATCGCAACGTCATGTTATGATGTGTCAAAATCTATGTTGGCATAGTATCAGTTGGTTGCTGATTAAATCTATGATGCAATGCTGAATAGCCAATTATGGTGAGGCAGAGAATATTGCAATTGAAAGCATTAAGAAGATCAAACACAGTTAAATTGCAATTACGCAGAATTACATGTCAGTCGTTAATGTTCCAACTACTGAAACAAACGGGAAAGCAATATGTCCAAGTTGAAGTTATGATCTGAGACGTCATTTGATATAATTTAATATGATGGATGGCCTGAT